>Ga0268262_10000063_pt1 | contig 124389 bp, 124 predicted proteins | sample TergutNc150P3_FD_190354 | JGI IMG/M metagenome (GOLD analysis project Ga0268262, IMG submission 190354) | Nasutitermes corniger P3 segment gut microbial community from laboratory colony in Florida, USA - Nc150 P3 (SPAdes) (version 2) | ecosystem: Host-associated > Arthropoda: Insects >... | reverse complement strand
CGTCCGCCGCTCGCCTAGGGTTGCCCCCGGCTCGCTCGACTTGCATGCATCAGACACGCCACCAGCGTTCGTTCTGAGCCAGGATCAAACTCTTCATAAGTTTGCTGACTTTTAAATCAATTGTTTTGGTATTAATTCTCTTACCTACCAAGTTTTTCTCTCTACTTTCCAAACAGCAAGATGCCTCTAGGGACAGCTTTCCCTTCTAAAAAAAATTAGAACGGCTTAGAAATATAGTAAATTTTTTAGATTATGTCAAGGGAATAGCCCCATTTTTTATATTTTTGTATAAAAATTACAATTCCAAATGATCTATCAATCTGGTTTTGCCAAAATAGCAAGCTAGCAAAATAAGGGTGTTTTTTTTGGTTATTGTTTTAGCTGGCTTTAAATCATTTTTATTTGCTATTTCAATGTATTGGATTTTGCCGCCGGCTTGCTGTATTTTTTTTTGAATTATACTTTTCAATTCAGTTGGAGATTTACCATTTTTTTTTGCAATCATCATTCCGGTGTAAATTGAACTGGCGGCCTCTCGTTCTTTTTGGGTCATATATTCGTTTCTGCTGGACATTGCTAGCCCGCTTTTTTCTCTTATAGTTTTTGCGCCTATAATTTTAATTGGAAAATTTAAATCGTAAACCATTTTTTTTATTAAATGGAGTTGCTGAAAATCTTTTTCGCCAAAATATGCTTTGCTTGGCAGGGCTATGTTGAATAGTTTTGCCACAACGCTCAAAACGCCAGCGAAATGCACGGGGCGGTATTTTCCGCAATAAAGATGCTCAAGGCTTGGGTTATGAACAAAGGTTTGGAGTGGTGAAGGGTACATAGCTTGCGGTTCTGGCGCAAAAATAATATTTGCCCCTGCCTTGGCGCATAGCTTGGCATCTGCTTTAAGCCTGCGAGGATATTTTGCCAAATCTTCGTTTACACCGAATTGCGCGGGATTCACAAAAATGCTCACAATGGTGATATCGTTGTTTTTTGCAGATATTTCAATAAGAGAGGTATGTCCCTTGTGCAAGGCACCCATAGTTGGAACCAAACCGATGCTTTTCCCTTGGGTTTGCATTTTTTTTGAAAATTTTTGCAAAGCCGCTGGACTTTTGATTATTTTGATTTTTTCTGCATTTTTTTGCATGTGCCTTCCAAGGGGCAAAAGGATAATACGGCTGCGGTGAAAAATGGCATCCATATAGCATAGCAAATATATATTATTATTGAATGCAGCAAATCTTTAGAAGCCAGCAAAGGCAAATTCATAAAATAAAAGACCGTATCTAGAATAATTAGCAGAAAAATGGAAAGCAAACTAACTGGAATGGTTTTGCGAACTCCATGCACTATAGCACCTTTTAAGGTTTTTTTGTGTTCTAATCGGCGAATTTGATAGCTAATTACAAAAATAAAGTGAAAGGCATCTGCAAAAAATAAGGAAATAAACCCAAACCACGCCAAATTTGAAACATTCAAAAACAATAACCAAGCCGAAAGCGAATAAGCTAAAAGAATAAGAGGCAGCATAGATTTTACAAACAATCCGTGTATAAAGAAGAAATTCGTTATGGCAATTACAAAAATGCAGGCTAAAAGAACTGGCATTATGTTTATAAATTCTTCAATGGTAATGAGTAGCAGGCAATTGAAAAGCAAAAAGAAAAACCAAAGCAATGCGCATTTAAAGCCAAAAAATTTCCATCTGAAAAGAAATAGAGCAAAAAGAGCAAAAGCAACTCCGTAGTTATGGGTTAAGGAGTGAAAATCACATGACACAAATTCACTTGCAACATCCAAGGTCTGCTTTGCCAGAGAAGGAAGCGAAACCAAAACCCCATCTATGCGCACCGAAGCTATTAAACAAAGCAAGGCAGCAATGAAAATCCATATAAGCCTAAACCGAATAGAATATTCCGATATTCTCTGCACTGGTGACATCTTTTCTCTCAAATCCATACGTGCAGGAAATATAGTAAAAAAATTCTATATTATAGCTCATATAGCAAATTGGGAGAAAAACTATGAGGTCACTGGCTTGCGTATTGCTTGCAGCATTTACCTTGCTTGCATTCAGTGCTTGCGAGGAAAAGAAAAAGCCAGCGGGTGATAACAGTCTCAAAGGCGAGGCGAAGCCCAGCGAAGCACTTGCAGGAGGCGAGGGAGCGTGTTCTTACAGCGAAGGTTCTCCCATAACAAGAGAAGCGGTATTTTTGAAAAATCAAGAAGACCCCAATGGACTTGCCGTGGCTCTCTTTCGTTTGGTTAACGGCAAGGAAATATTGGTAAACGGGGACATGCCAGATGATTTGAAAAAAGGCAATAAAGTATACGTAACATATAAGGAGGTACAGCTTCCCTTTGACACGCAGTGTTGGAATATTAAGCGTTTGGTTTCTTTGAAAAGAGTAGGAGGGGAGTGCTCCAAAGAAGGTTCTCCCATAACAATAGAAGCAATATTTTTAGCATATTCGGCAGAAGGCGAGGGGCTTGCTAGGGCTTTTTTTCAATTAGCTAACAATGAGGAAATAACGTTAAATGGGGAAACACCACCGGAGGATGTGAAAAAAGGCGATAAAGTATCCGTAACATATAAGGAGATGCATATTACCTTTCCCGACGCGGGATGCTTGCCCATTAAGCATTTGGAATCTTTGAAAAAAATAGGGAAATGATGGAAGAAGTAGTTATAGTAGGTTCTGGGCCTGCCGGGCACACTGCGGCCATTTATCTGGGCAGGGCAAAAAGAGACCCTCTTATGTTTGAGGGTTTTATGGCCGGCGGCATTGCCGCTGGAGGGCAGCTAACCACCACCGAAACCATTGAGAATTTTCCCGGTTTCGCAGATGGAATTTTAGGCTCCGAGCTTATGGAGCAAATGCGCAAGCAGTCTTTGAAAAATCATGTTCGCATAGTTACAGAAACGGTTACTTCCGTTGATCTTTCAAAAAAGCCTTTTGTGCTTACCTTGGAAAGCGACACGCAGATAGAGGCAAAAAGCCTTATAGTTGCAACGGGGGCAACTGCAAAAGTTTTGAATATTCCAGGCAGCAAGCAATACTGGCAAAAGGGAATTTCTGCCTGCGCTGTGTGCGATGGTGCACTTCCCATTTTCAGGAATAAAACCATAGCTGTTGTTGGCGGCGGAGATACCGCAATGGGCGAGGCAGAGCATCTCGCAAAATTTGCAAGCGAAGTGGTGATTATTCACCGCAGAGATGAATTCAGGGCAAGCCTTGTTTTGCAAGAGAGAATAAAGAGCAACCCAAAAATCAAAATTATGTGGAACAGCATTCCGGTGGAGTTTAAGGGCGGCAAATTTTTGGAATCGGTGACCCTGCAAAATACTTTGACAAGCGAAAAAACAGAACTTGGGGTATCTGGATTTTTTTACGCCATTGGGCATAACCCAAACACAGAATTTTTGGGCGGGCAGTTAAAGCTAGATGAGCAGGGTTTTATAATAACAAAGACGGGCAGCACAAAAACAAGCGTGGAAGGAGTTTTTGCAGCAGGCGATGTTCAAAACCCGCACCACAGGCAAGCCATAATAGCCGCAGGTTCAGGCTGTTTGGCCGCGCTTGAGTGCGAAGAGTTTCTCAATCTTTATTGAGTACCTTCTTCAATTCCTTGCTAGGTTCAAATACCGGTTTTTTGCCAGCCTCTATCTCTATTGGCTCTCCGGTGCGGGGGTTGCGCGCCTTGTAGCCATTTCTGTTGCGAATTTTAAAACGCCCAAAACCGCGAATCTCAATATTATTGCCCTCAATCAAAGAACGAGCAACCGAATCTAAAAAACATTCGATTATTTTTTTTGTTTCTATTTGTGGCAAGCCAGTTCTAGATGAAATGTCATTCACCAAATCTCTTTTGGTCACATTGCCTATACCTTTCATATATTTTTAATTCTCCATTTTTAACCGCTTAAATTGGCTTGCCGCTACTCTGTCAAAGGGATCTATTCTCAAAATATCATTCAAATAACCAATATACTTGGCAGTATCGCCGAGCTGCATATAGGCAGAACCAAGTTGCATCATAACAGCAGTGTTTTCTGGCATTTTTTCCAAAGCTATTGTTAAATGCCGTATAGCTTCTTTGAACCCGCCGTTTGCATTTAATATAATGCCTATTCTATAATGTGCATCTGCGTGCATAGAATCCAGCTCTATGGTTTTTAAGTACGCTTCCAGAGCGCTTTTTGTTTTGTTGCGAACTTCAAATATATAGCCACTTTCATTTGCCTTGCTGAGGTAAAGCTCACCGAGGTTGAACCAGGTGTTGCCATCGTAAGGGTTTATTTTCAGGGATCTTTTGTAAAGGCTTTCCGCATCTGAATCACGTTTCAGGTAGAATTCTGCCATTCCCAAGCGAGCTAGATAGCGTGAATTGTATGGCTCAATTTTAACCGCTTTTTCCAGATATTCCTGCGATTTTTTAAAATCCCCTCTTTGCATTATAAAACGCCCATATTGATAATTTGCCTCTGCCGCTTCGGGACTTTTTTTCAAAATAGCTCTGAACATATTCTCTGCAACTCTCCTTTGGTTTGTATCTGGATTTTGCCCTGATATGGCGGCTTGTGCTGTTAATAAATCTATGTTGCCAGGATATTTGCCTAAGGCGGTTTCTAGTTGGTTTAACGCGGTTTCAAATCTTTTTGAGTAGAAATACCCATAAGCCAAGTCCACAAAAACCGGTATAGGCGCGGAATTCAGCGAAACTCCATTTCGCAAAATATAAACCGCTTCTGCTGGAAAACCAGCTTCCAAAAGCAAATGCCCAAGCCGTGCGGCAAGTCTTGGATTTTCCAAAAACATAGCAGATATTCCTTGTATGGAAATTGGGCCTGCTGAATCCATAGATAGGACATCCATATCCGTTTCATCAGTTTTAGCTGTTTTAGCAGTTTCAGTCGTTTCAGTAGCTTCGGCAGGTTCAGCCGTTTCGGTGGGTTCAGCAGTTTTAGCTAAGTGTTCCGGTTTTTCTTCTACGCCTTCTGGAACAACTGGGGGTGGCGGCAATTCAAAAGCCAAGGTATCTAGTCCAGGAATATGGATATTGTATTTTTGTGCAATTTCTTCAACTTTTTGTTTTACTTCTCTTCCATAATGTGAATAAAGATATAGTAGGCCGCCGCTTACAAGGAGCATAAAAATCAAAAAAATACATATTTTCCTCACGAACCGCTTGTCTTCTGGAGCGAGCCGCGAAAAAAATGTGCTTAATGGATTTGCCACAACGGAAAATATACAATTTTTTACATTTCCATTATGCCTAAAAAATTCATAGCAGGATTAATTGCCCCCGATGTTTTGCAAAATGCAATTTCAATAAAAAAATGCGGAATTTTGGAAATTCGCTATGATTTATTTGAGAATATGGATGACTGGCCTGGCCTTTTGCAAAAAGTTTCTGAGCTTAATCCAAAAGCTCTAAAACTTGGCACAATCAGGCTAGAAAAAGACGGCGGAAAATGGAAAAATTCTAGAGCAAGCGAAAGAATTGGGTTATTTGACAAATCCTTAGATTGGATAGACTTGGAAAGAGGGATGTTAACCGAGAAAAGCAACCATAAAATAATTTGCTCCTGGCATTTATTCGATAGAGTTCCAAATATGAGCGAGTTAAGCGAATTTGCCGAGGAATGTCTTGGTCTTGGGGTTCAAGGGTGCAAAGTAGCTGCTATGGCACATTCAAAAAATGATGCAGAACCTTTATACAATTTCGCAAAAAAATATGGAGAAAAATTTGAATTATTTTCCGCTTTTGCAATGGGCGAGCAGGGAAAGGAAAGCCGTGTTCGTTCTTTAAAAGAGGGTGCTAATTTAACTTATGCCTCAATTGGAAAAGCTTTGGCTCCGGGACAATTAAGCGTAGAGGAGATAAACTATCAAACCGATGGAAGCCAGTAGTGCCATTGCAATTTGTACAATCCAAATTATGCGTGAAATTTTGTAGGCTTTTTGCCTTTTAATGCTCCAGAGCGGTTCTTCATCTCTTTTTTGTTTTGCCAGCAGACACATTTTTGCCACCTTCAATTTCAAAAAATTCTGGGGTTAGAATTGTACCTTTGCAGAATACCATAGCCCTAGCAATGGCATTTTCCAGCTGGCGAATATTGCCGGGCCACATCTGCTCTTGAAGCATAGACACCGTTTCTTCGCTTGCCTCTTCCACAGCACGACCGTTCTCTTCGTTGAATTTGCCGATAAAATAATTCAGCAAGTCTGGAATATCATCTGTGCGTTCCCTGAGCGGCGGGATATGCACAGGCACAACGCTAAGGCGGTAATACAAATCTTCCCTGAAATTTCCGTTTTCCACTTCTTTTTTCAAATCCCTATTGGTGGTGCAAATTATGCGAACATCAACTTTTATCTCATCGTCTCCGCCAATGCGTACAACTGTGCGTTCTTGCAAAACACGCAAGAGTTTGCTTTGTGCGGCAAGCGGCATTTCGCCTATTTCGTCTAGCAAAAGGGTGCCGCTGTCTGCAAGCTCAAATTTGCCGCGCCTAGTTTTCAAGGCTCCTGTGAAGGCTCCCTTCTCGTGCCCAAAAAGTTCGCTTTCTATTAAGGACTCCGGCAATGCGGCGCAGTTTATTTTTACAAACGGATTGCCAGCCCTTAAACTTTGGTAATGCAAAGCGCGAGCCAAAACCTCTTTTCCAACCCCGGATTCTCCCGTTATTAAAACAGAAGCGTTTGTGGGTGCAACGGTTTCCACAAATTTATTGAGCGCAACAAATTTTTCGCTATGCCCGATGAAATTTTTTTCGCAGAGGCGTTTTTTCAAAACTGTATTTTCCATTCTGTACTTGTATTTTTCAAGTACCATAGCAACAGCGTGTTCTATTATTTCTGCGTGTTCAAAATCTTTTTTTTCTATAAAATGGTCTGCGCCGTTTTGCAGAGCCTCCACTGCCATTTCAATGGAACCAAATGCGGTCATCATCAAAAAGGGCTGGGAAGGGCGGTCTTTTTTCACGGCTTTCAGCAAATCCAACCCTGTCATACCGGGCATTTTGTAGTCTGAAATTATTAAATCAGGATTCACAACCGAAATTTGCTCCAAAGCGATTTGCGGATTTGCCGCAACCGTGCAGCGATGCCCACCAAGTTCAAGGCTATCTGCCACCATATCACGCATAATTTCTTCGTCATCAACTACAAGTATTTTTGCCATTGGGGGTAATATAGAAAATTTTCTATCTTATATTGAGGGCAAATATGGTTTATTTATTGGTTAGGTGCAGGCATATAAAAATGAGGCAAAAAAAATGAAGCAGCAGCGGATATACATAGATACTTCAATAGTTGGCGGCTTTTTCGATAAAGAATTTGAAAAAGAAACAAGGTTGCTATTTAAACGGCTGGAAGATAAGGAAATTGTTTTTGTTATATCAAACTTATTAAGAGAAGAGCTAAAAGATGCTCCAAAACGAGTAAGAAATCTTTTAGACAACTATTCAGATGACAATTTTGAAATAATTTTGTTAACGGATGAGGCTAAAGAACTTGCTGATAAATATATTGCTGAAAATGTTGTGGGGAAAACTAGTTTGGACGATTGCAGACATATTGCACTTGCAACAATCACCAAAGTAGATGTTTTGGCGAGTTGGAACTTTAAGCATATTGTAAACCTTACTCGCATAAAAGGATATAATGGCGTAAATCTTAAAAATGGTTATCAAACGCTTGAAATTAGAAACCCTAAAGACTTGGTAGATTATGGAAAAGAATTTTGATTGCTTAAAAATGAAGGAAGATATTCAGGCGAGAGTCTATGAAAGAACAAAAAATATGACTTTTCCTGAATTAGAAGCGTATTTGAAAGAGAGCTTGGAAAATGATTCTTTATGGCAAAGATTGGTACAGCGTGATTATGCACAAAAACAAACTTAGACAAGCGAAGTGGTTTTCACACAATATAGAAAATTTCTTACCATACACTTTGGCAATCTTGGCAATACCAAGTTCCATCTTTGCGTTCAATGTTAGAACTGCCGCATATAGGACAGCTAACATTAACATAATCACTCATAAATTTCAAAAATCTTGCTAGCATTTTACCATCCTTGTTTTAGCTGAATATATGTGTAAATATAGTAAATTATTGCAATGTCACCATTTCTGCCAAATCTTGCGGAGCATAAGTGAAGAAACCAGTTTTCAAAGGTATAATTTAATGAATTATTTGTATTTCACTAAACAGAAATATCAAAAATCTGCTTCAAGCTATAATCTACTTGTGAAATAAAATATTTTGGGAGCATAGAAACAAAATCTGTTAGATATGTTTTGTCTAAAGTTATAATTTGAGAAATATTTATTACAGAAGATTTTTCTAGTTTGGAAACATTTTTCTCTAATAAGATATTGAATGGAGCTTTTGCCAAATGTAAATTAGATGTTATTACTGCACAGATAACAGTGTTTATTTCGCTTCTATTGAAAATATCATTTTGAACTATTAAAACTGGTCGCCTTTTAGCTGGTTCAGAGCCTCTAGGACTAGGTAAATTAGCCCACCAAATTTCGCCTTTTATCAATTTACCAGTCCTCACTTATAATTGAATTTTGGACAAATTCAAGATCTTTTTCCAGTTTGGAATCTATTTTGGAATAAACTTTATTTAAGGAGGTTAGAATATCATCATTTTTGTGATTTTGAACGAATTCTTTTATTGCAATAATGTAAATAGTTTCAACAGGAACTTCACGGCGTTTTGCGATTTGTTCAACGTCTTTTGAAATATTTGTTTCAATAAATAGAGATGTTTCCATATTGAGAATATAGAAAATTTATTTTTTTAACAAAAATTGTCAGAACCCTTATTATGGCAAGGCAATCATAATATTACGGCAACCACTATTACTACGAGGATTATTAGTAATTCCCCATTCTAGAGGTTTAGTATTAAAATTAAATCGTGCTACAAAAGTACATACTTCATATCCACCGAAACGATTTTTGCCTCTAAATGTATGTTTTACAAAAATATATTCCTCAACAGTATACACATCTGTTTCAATATTCTGATAACTTTTTGGCTCTCTTAAATTCGCTTTTATTGATTGTTTTAATTGTACTTCTGCTTCAATCTTCTGATCTTTTATATTAGATATATTTTTTTGAGTTTGACTTTCTTCGGGACTAATTATTGCTCCTATAATTGCTATAACAAAAATACCAATTATGAATAAACTACACCCACCAGGTGCAAAAGATTTAGTGGTTTTTTCAGGTGTCGTAAAAGAACCCAAATCCAAAGATGATGAACTTTGCTCTTCAGGAGGATTAAGGGGTTCAGAATTTTCATTTTCCAACTTGGCAGGATAGTCTGTTTCAATCATCATTTTCTTAGCTTCTTCAACAGAGTACTTTGTCTGGCAATTTTGGCAGACAAATACGCTGTCTTGTTTGATTAAGTCTTTACCACCGCACATTTCGCAAACTAATTGTTTCATGTTATCTCTCCTATTATTCTAAATCTTTATATTCAACAGCTCCATCTGCAGTTGCTATAACGTAGGCTCCGCTGCTTGTAGCTGTTCTAAATTTGTTTCCGTTAATATAAATTGTCACTGTTACATCTCCTCTTGAACCCATGTTTTGTGCAGATATATAAGCATGATAATAATTAAATGAACCTCGCTGAATTGGTATAGAAAATGAATATGAACCAGGAAGACTAACATTGCTATATTGTTCTGTTCCACCACTTGGATTAGCTAATGTTATGCTTACTGAGGAAGCTGTACCTGTGACTTCATATTTTATTCTCGCTACTTTAAAATTATTTTTACCGTCTCTTTCTATGCAACCGAATAATGCAAAGAAAAGCAGTACGAAAAGAAAGATTTTTCTCATATTTGGAAATAAATTCATATTAACGCCTCCGTTCCTTTTTCATTTGTTCACTCAGCAAATTTCCTAGTGCATCACCAATTTCGCCTGGAGTGCCTCCAGAAACTTCTACTTTTGTTCCTGTTTTATCAGAGTTGCTAACAGAACGGATTCCCATACTAGAAATTCCATAAACCTTTAAGCCTCTTTCTTGTGTACTGCCATCCGATGTCTTTTCTTCGTTTCTAATTTTTTTTAACACTTTATTTTTTTTCCTTATATTTTCATAGTATTTCCTTAGTTCTTCCTCATCAATTTTGGCTAAACTAATTTTGAGAAATCCTGCCTCTTTTACTTTATCCATAATGTTGGTAAAAATTTCGTCAGAAACCATATTGTTGGTAAAAACAATAATTATTTTGTCAAAGTCTGGGCTATCTATAAATCTGTCGTGAATCATAGTCAGAGAATTCGCAAGTTCTTCGTATACATTCATATCATTAAAGAATAATTTCGGCATAAAGCCACCTCTTAGCCACATTTCTAAGTAGTTATTCGATACGATTATGGCTAGATTTAAATTATTGTCATCGTTTCCGTTTGCTAATTGCTGGGGCGTGGTTATGGTAAATATCCGTTTATCAACGAGTTCTTTGCCTTTAATGTATGAAGCGGAGAATTTAAAGTCTTTTATCCCAGAATTATATTTGAACAACCCTTGAATATAGTCAGAATTGCTGATGTAAATACCGCTAACGACATAGCCGTTGCCGTCAAAAGTTCCATTAAACTTTTCTATTGGTATCCATTCATTAGCGGGTGCGTTGCTTGCCCAGTCTTGCCAATTTGTTGTGTCATTGAGTATAATATTTCTTCCAAGTTTAACTACCTTATCTTCAAAACCATCATACCCGCTGTTTACCAATTTTGCAAATCCAGCTAACTGTTCCGCAGTAGTTATGGTAAATTCGTTATTAGATTCTTTGTACCATTCGGTATCAGTTCCACCATTCCAAATAGAATGGACTCCATTTTTTTCGTTGCATCCGACTAACAGAACGAACAAGATTAGCGAAATGATTATTTTTTTTCTCATACTAAACTCCTGTGGTTTTTGAAAGTTTATAACCGTTTGAATCAGTAAAGTTGTCAGTAATAATCCTAATCAAATCAATTAGTGGCCAAGCAAGAAAAATAATCATTATAATAGTACTAATCATTACAAGAATGCCACCATATTTCGAAAGACCCATTCCAAAAATATTAAGTCCTTCTGCAACGCTATAAATAGTAATGAATGGTACAGTGAATAACAGCATTAAAATTCCTGTTCCCGTTTTTCCTACGTAAAATCGATGAGCACCAAATCCTCCAGCAAAAAGACATAAAAGCAAAGTATTTAATTTGCTTTTAGGTTGATAATTGTCGGGATATTCCGATTGCAAATGTGTTCCACAATTAGAACAATATTGCATATTTTCGACTCCTGTTCCACAATTAGGACAGTATTTCATATTAAACCTCCATGATTATCTTTTTCAAAACGATTTATTAACGCTAGAATGTATGAAGTGTTTTGCGACAAATCTCGCATAGATTGTCTCTGAATCTTTCCTTTTTTCCACGGCTGATAATGGGGATATACTTCTGAAAATTCTCTTTCATCTATTGCTCTTAGACAATTTAATTTCGCAGATGGCTTTTTTATTTTAGCTTCATTAATTATTACTACGCTACCACTTTCTGAATGTGCTGAAAACCAAATTCCTCCTGCTGTTTTACGCCGTACCGTTTGAATATCTTTTGCTTTAGATAATTCCGAAACAATATGTTTCCACAAGTTGTGAATATAATCGTTAGTCATACTAGTCTCCTTTATAACTCCTATAGTTTACCTTTGTTTTTAAGCAAATGTGGGTAACCTTCATTTATTGTACTTTTTATACTCCAAGTATTAGTAAAATTCCAATTTGCAAAAGTTATTGTTTCTTTCATTTGCATCGTGGTTTTACCAGTGCCGCCCTCACTATTGTTTCTGCCGCTTGTTTCCTTATTGTAATAACAATTATTTATCTTGCCGCCTTCATTACCTCCAATAAGTCCACCTGTATAGCTTTGTCCAGTTACTGTACTGACAGAGTAGCTGTATTCTATTTTTCCACCGATAGTACCTCCAGCAAGTCCACCTACACCATATTCTCCTGTCACTGAACCAGTAGAGTAACTATTTCGTATCTCACTATTGTTGTTATTGGCCCCCACAAGTCCACCGACAAATTTTTCTCCTGTAATCATACCTATGGAATAACAACCATTTATTTTACCATTTTCGTTGCCTCCTACAAGTCCACCAATTCCCCTATTTCCCATAACTGTACCAGTGGAATAACCATTACTTATAGTACCATTCCAATTAGTTCCAACTAATCCACCAACATGACTTTCTCCTGCTATCTTGCTAGTGGAATAACTGTCGCTTATCTTTCCGCTTTCATTACGTCCTACAAGTCCACCGATTTGTAGTTTTCCTGTTACCTCACCTATGGAATAGCTATCACTTATATTACTACTTTCGTTGACTCCTACAAGTCCACCGACAAGCGTATCCCCTATTACGGTACAGGAGGAATAACTTCCGGTTATCTCACCATTGTTATATCCAACAAGACCACCGATAGCTCTTGTTCCTTCCACTATGCCAGTATAATAACTGTTGCTTATCGTACCACTAGAATTATTATACCCTACAAGACCACCAGTATCTCCACCTCCTTTAATGTAAGAAGCAACAATCCCAAAGTTTTTTATCGTTCCGCTAGCAATTCTTCCGAAAAAGCCTTGAAAATTATCCGAATTATTGATATAAACACCGCTAACTACATAACCGTTGCCATCAAAAATCCCACGAAATTGGTTATCGTTGTTTCCTATAGGTATCCATTCGTTAGTAGGTTTATTGCCTGTCCAATTTTGCCAATTTGCCGTGTCATTGAGTATAATATTTTGTCCAAGTTTAACGATCTTACCTTTAAAATCATTCCCATCGTTTACTAACTTTGCAAATCCAACCAATTGTTCCGCAGTAGTTATTGTAAATTCGTTTTTAGATTCTTCGTACCATTTGGTATCAGTTCCACCATTCCAAATAGAAGGTCCCCTATTTTCTTCGTTGCATCCGATTAATAGGGTGAACAAGATTAACGAAATGACTAATTTTTTCATATTATCTCCTATGGTTTTATATAAAGCCTTTTCTTCAAATTCTTTGCCAATTTGAATATTAGATTTCTCACCTTTTCTTTGATGTTGCTTATCCATTTTCTTTTCTCCTATTTTCCTTTGTTTTCAAGTAAATACGGGTAACCGTTGTTTATCGTGCTTTTTATACCCCAAATTTTATCAAAATCCCAATTTCTGAAAGTTGCTCTTTGCTTCATTTGCGCCGTGGTTTTGCCTTCGCCGCTATGAATATGAATACTTTTATTGCTTGTTTCTATGTCATAATAACTGTCTGTTATCGTATCCGCATATCCAATAGTAGAATATCTGCCGACTAAGAGTGTTGGCCTGTTTCCTACAAGTCCGCCGACTTTGGAAATTCCCGTTACCGTTCCGGTAGAATAACTTTTTATTATTGCTCCAGCAGATACATTTTCCCTAGCTGTTATAGTTCCATTATTCATAGATTTTATGGAATTTATATCTTCTGTTATCAAATAATAGTTCAATCCTACAAGCCCACCAACAAATTCTCCACCCTTGACTGTTCCAATGAAATAACTGTTGTTTATCTCACCTCCGTTTTCCCCCACAAGCCCACCTACATGAGAGTTACCAGTTACTGTTCCGATAGAATAACTTTTGCTTATCTTACCTCTGTTATTTTGTCCTACAAGTCCGCCAGCAATCAAATCTTCTGTTGTAACTATTCCAGTAAAATAGCTGTTACTTATTTCGCCTTCCCTATTCTCTCCAACCAATCCACCGACAGCAAATTCTCCTGTCACTACGCCAGTGGAATAACTTTTATTTATCTTGCTTTTATTATTATGCCCTACTAAACCACCAACATCGGTTTTCCCTGTCACTGCGCCAGTGGAATAACTACCGTTTATTTTACTTTCTTCTCTGTTAAGCCCTACCAATCCTCCAACAAATCTATCTCCTGTGACTGTGCCAGTGGAATAACCATTGTTTATACTACCTTTAATGCTAAGTCCAACCAATCCACCGACAAATCTATCTCCTGTGGCTGCGCCAGTGGAATAACTGTTGTTTATCTCACCTCCGTTAGTTCCCACAAGTCCACCAATATCAGAATTTCCTGCTACCTTGCTATTGGAATAGCTATTATTTATTGTTCCTAGGTTGCCTCCTACCAACCCACCAACAGCAGTATCTCCTGTTACCTTGCTATTGGAATAGCTACTATTTATTGTACCATCATTAAAAGCTGCCAACCCACCAACACCAGCAGTATCTCCTGTTACTATACCATTAAAATGGCTTTTGCTTATTGTACCTTGATTATACCCTCCTACCAATCCACCTATATTAAAGTTCCCTTTAATATACGAAGCAATTACACCTAAATTCTTTATGGTTCCGTTAGGATCTATATTCCTGAATAAACCCTGACCATTACTTGCAGTATTTATATAAACTCCGCTGATTATATGGTCACTTCCGTCAAAAATTCCGGCGAATCTACACATACTATCCTTAGTTCCTATCGGTGTCCACTTGTTGGCAGGGGGTTTGCTAGCCCAATTTTCCCAATTCGTTGTATCGTTTAGCATAATATTTGCACCAATTTTAACGGTTTTACCTTTAAAATTATTCCCGTTGTTCACCAACTTCGCAAGCCCAGCCAACTGCTGAGGCGTAGTTATTGTATATTCGGCAACCGATGCGTTACCTGTATACCAGTCCGTGTCTATATTGCCCTTCCAAACGGCTTGGGCAAAGGTTGCTTGAATCCCAATGAGCAGGATTAACATAAGTGTATCCCTGAAACTTCGTTTCATAATGAACTCCTCTTTTGTTGTGGAAAGAAATTTTTTGCAAGCCCCCTGCCAACGGAGCCGAGAAAATAGGCGTTTATAGCTGGGGGGGGGGGGGGGGGGGGGGGGGGGGGGGGGTAAAATTTTTGCTATTTGTTCAGTAGCTATGCGAACAACCAAACTCTTGCCTAGAGCCTCTGCAAGAGGCTCGGCGAAGTGGGTTTGGAGGTCAAGGGTCATTCTTGAATAATAACACTTCATAGAATATGCCTGCTCACCTTCTATGCAAAGCTGTATGGAATAATTCCCATAGCCAAACATTTCTTTGCCCTTATCCGATGCTTCTCTTAAACTATTAAAAGCATTTACAACCGAAGCATTTTGCAAAAGCAAAACAAGCCCTTTGTATTTTTTACAAAGTTCATTTTGATTTTCCTTGAAATATTCAAGGTCTTTCAAATGCTTTTCCTTGTTATATTCTTGCATAGATAGCCTCTATTTGTTAATATAGTAAATTATTTCAAACTCACCATCTCCGCCAAATCTTGCGGAGCATAAGTGAAAAAGCCAGTTTCCTTATCGCTTAACAATTCGCAAACTTTTGAATTATAAAATAAATCAAATGCTGTTTCCAAAGGTATATTTTTCTGCTTTGCAATTTCGTCAATGGTCATTCTAACAAGCGCAGTGGTTTTCATTGGAATTCCTCGTATTTTACAAATTTCAGGTAATTCATAGATTGTGTGCTTTTAAACGCATATTGATTGTTTGGATGAGCAAAAGAAAGTTCGTCTAGTAGTGCTAACTTCGTATTTTTTGTAGCTCTGCCTTTTGTTTCCAATTCAATATAATTATCTACAGCAACAATTACTTCGTCATCAGCAATATTTCCTATAACAATATCATAATCCATATTTTGTAGAATATTTCCACCAGTTCTATTTAAAATTACAAAATCCAACCATTCTTCTGAATAACCGTCAAATCGTTTGATTTTTAAATTTGAGTTTTCCGTATATTCATATATATTCAAAATTCCTTTTTTTTGTTGATTTGTTTTTTTTCTGCGATTAAGCCACCGAATAGCCTGCTCTTGCAAGTCGGTTAAATAAAAGCCTTGCCCAAAATCTACGTTTTTTCTTCCTATAAAAGGATCGGGTTCTTTTATTATTTCCAAGGAACCGTGATATAAAATCATACAACAATCCCACATTCCATAAACTTTTCTTTGATTTCTTCTAAAATATATTCCGAAGATAGCGTATGCGATGTGTCGTAGGTTTCTTTGTAAAAGGCAAGTTGGTCTGTGTTTTTTAATTGGTTGTAAGCAATGGTTTTGCTGCCGCTGAAGTATCTTTCAGCGCAGAGTTCAATGATATAAACTAAAAAGTCTTTAACTGCTGGGGACATAAGTCATAAAGTAGTAAAAATGATAACCTTAATTTTAAAGTGGAGTTATGTACCTCTCACCACTCCCCCAACAAAAATTCCCCCGCAAAACGATGCTCAATGCCGTTTATGTTATCCTTGAAAAACGAATCCATAGAAACAACAAATTTGGGATGATTGTCTTTTATGAGTTCCAGCGGCGAAAATTCCCTATCTATGGTATCTTGTGAATTTAGTTGATAGCATACCTGCACGTAAATTTTTTTGTTTTGCTTTTCCCCAACAAAATCTATCTCCGTACCATTTAATTTGCCCACAAAAACTTTGTAGCCTCTCCTCTCCATTTCGTGCATAACAACATTTTCCAAAATGCCAGAAATGAACCTGTCTTTATAACCCATAATGGAGTAAACAAGCGAATGGTCGCCCGCAAAATACTTTTCCTGTGTTTTTAAAACTTCTTTTCCTTTAATATCAAAGCGTGGAACTTTTTTTATCACAAAAGCCTGCTCCAATGCACTTAGATAATTGTAAATGGTTTCAATATCAACGCTTCTGTTTTGGCTTCTGAAATAATCTGCGATTTTCTTTGCCGAAAATAAATTTCCTTGATTGTCAAATACAAATTTGGAAACCCTGTCTAAAAGCTCAACATTGCGGATGCTGTTTCTTTGAACCACATCTCTCAAAATAGCCGAGTTGTAAATATCGCAAACAATTCTGTGAATTTCCGTTTCACTATACGGATAAACATTCACCGCTGGGAACCCGCCTTTTCGCAGAAAATTCTTAAAGTCTTTTTCCACGGATGTTTTGCCATTGAATTCCCTAAATTCCGCAAAGGAGAGCGGTTTTATTTGAAATTCCACATAACGCCCTGCAATATAGGTTGAAAGTTCAGAAGACAGCAGTTTTGAGTTTGAGCCTGTTATGTAAATATCCGCATTTTTGCCTTGCAACAGGGAATTGACCACCTTTTCCCAGTTTTGAACCTCTTGAACTTCGTCTAGAAAGATATAGTATTTCTTTTTAGTTTTCATTTTGGCTTTGATAAATTTATGGAGTTTTGGAGCGGTATTCAGCTCTGCGTATTCCATATCCTCAAAGTTGATGAAAATTATCTGTTCACTTAAAATTCTTTTTTGTTTTAGGTGCTTTGCCAGCAAAAGCAGAATGGAGGATTTGCCAGAACGGCGAATTCCTGTTATTACCTTTATAAAAGGTTTGTCTATAAAAGGCTCTATTTGCCTAATGGCATTTGCCCTGCCGAAAAGTTCTTCCATATAACATAATATATAAAAGTTTTTCGGTTATAACCATAAAAAGTTGCATTTTTTGACAAGTTTTTCGGTTATATAAGTGAATTTGCACATAAAGTTGTCCGTTAGCAATTGATACTTAAATTTTCTATATTTGCTCTCCTAGAGCTTGCAAAGGCAGGTTGTAGGTAAACGTTGGAATTTTTAGGGCAATTCTTGCGTTTCAAATATTCTTGTCCCATAAAAATAGGAAAATATAGTTATGAAAGCATATGAAACAAAAGTAGAAAAATTTTTATCATCGACAAAAACACAGTTTGTAATCCCTGTTTATCAAAGAAATTACGATTGGGATGTTGAACATTGCAAACGTTTATTGGATGATATTATAGAAGTAGGCAGTAATGAAAAACAGACAAGCCATTTTATTGGAAGCATTGTTTATGTTCATGATGATACTTACACTACATCGCGAATTGCAGAATTAATCGTTATTGATGGACAGCAGCGTTTAACAACCATTACTATTATTTATTTGACTATTTATTGGTTAGCGAAAAAATTAAACAAAGAATCTCTTGTCAATGAAATAGTTGAAACATATTTAATCAATAAGTTTGCATCTGAAGAAGAAAAACTTAAATTACGACCAACAGAAAATAATGACAAAGCACTGAAATATCTTTTGAGAAATGATGCAAACGAAAAATTTTCAGATTATTCCAAATTAATTGATAATTTTAATTATTTCAAAGAAAAAATAGTGGAAGAAAACCATCAAATTGTATTGAGAGGTTTATCAAAATTGATGTTTGTTGAAATTTCCCTAGATAGGCAAAACGATGATCCACAACGAATTTTTGAAAGTCTTAATTCAACAGGATTAGATTTATCGCAAGCCGATTTAATCCGGAATTATATTTTAATGGGATTGAATAGAATAGACCAAAATAAAATATACCAGAATTATTGGGAAATTATAGAAAAATTTGCAAAAGACGAGATTTTAAACATCAGTAAGGTTTCTGATTTTATCAGGGATTTCTTAACTTTTGAGAACAAGCGAATACCAAATAAAGACAAAGTTTATCTTGAATTTAAGAAAAAATATCCCATTAAAAATATTCTTGAACTTGAACAAAATTTGTTGGTTATAAAAGGATTTGTCAAGCATTACAATAAATTACTCAATCCTAAAAACGAATCGGATAGTGATATTCGAGAACAATTAGAATATATCAGTCAAATTGAAATCAATGTTTCATACCCATTTTTAATGAAAGTTTATGAAGATTTTGATAAATCTATTATTGACAAAAAATTATTTATAAAAATTTTAGAACTGATACAGACGTTTGCTATGCGTAGATTCATTGTTGGATTGCCCACTAACGCTTTGAACAAAATTTTTATGACTCTTTATGATAAAATAGATGTAAATGATTATTTAGGATCAATACAAAAGTGGCTGATTACAAGATCAGGAACGCAACGATTACCTAAAGATACCGAAGTTATTGATGTGTTAAGAGTAAAAGATGTTTATAACATAAAACCTAAAAATAGGACATATCTACTTGAGAGACTGGAAAATTTTGAAAATACAGAACGTGTTATTATTGATGAAAATATTACCATTGAACATATTTTACCACAAAATCCTGACAACAAGTGGAGAACAAATTTAAGCAGTGAAGAATATAAATTTATTTATGATACATATTTAAATTCTATTGGAAACCTTACATTATCGGGAAACAATGGCAAATTGGGAAATAAAACATTCATAGAAAAAAGAGAGCTGGAAAAGGCAGGTTATAAAGCCAGCCGCTTGTGGTTAAACAAATATCTTGCTTCGATTGATTGTTGGAATAAAGCTGCAATAGAAAAACGTTTTGATATGATAGCAGAACGTTTTCTTAAAATATGGGAATATCCAAATATTAACATTGAAACGAATTTAGATAATGAAGAGATAAATATTTTTGAAGCAGATGACCCTACACACAAACAAATAGAATACATAGTATTTTGTGGTGAAAAGATAGAAAATAAACGGGGTAATGAGTATTACGTTGAAATATTAAAAAAATTATTTGAACTCAACCCTGAAACATTTTTTAAAACTGATTTAGGAATTCGAATTAAACTTTCGAAAATTGGCGAGGAATATACTTCTACTGGGCAAAGATATTTGCCTATAAATGATACTTATTCTGTAAATGTTAACTTATCAACAAAAGATTTGTTCGATAGGATAAAACAAGCATTGACCATTTTTGAACTTGAAGATGAATTAGTAATAAAATATGCGTATAAAACTTTAAATAAGTAATAAATTTATATACAATTCAACCTGCCTCTGCGACTAAATTTGCATAATTTCCATTTGGCATAGAAACACCAATTGGGGTTGTTATTTTTCTAGCAGAACCATTAAATCTGTACGTAATTGCATTACTTATCATTAAAATTTAATCCTTGGAGAATAACATTCCATAGAATATGCCTGCTCACCCTCTATACAAGGCTGTATTGAATAATTTCCATAGCCAAACATTTCTTTGCCTTTGTCAGATGCTTCCCTTAAAGTGTTATAAGCATTTACAACCGCAGCATTTTGCAAAAGCAAAACAAGCCCTTTGTATTTTTTACAAAGGTCATTTTGATTTTCCTTGAAATATTCAAGGTCTTTCAAATGCTTTTCCTTGCTGTATTCTTGCATAGATAGCCTCCATTGTTAATATAGGAAATTTAATTCTTAATACACCGTACGCTGAACAAGGCTATTTTATCGAATTTGTCCCATTTAATGCGCTCCTCATTTGTGTATATATTACGAGCAATGGCATTTTCTGCAAATACCACACCTATTAATGCAATATTTCGTAAATTTTTTCCCGACTTGACAAAGTTTTCAATTTTTTCGTCTATTTTTTTTAAATATTTTTCCATGTTGTGAATATAGAAAAATTTTGGCATATAACCAAAATTTTAAAGTGGTGGAATTTGACCACTTTTTTCATTTTGCAAAGTAATGCACATTCTCTAAATTTTCAAAATGTTTATCTTGGGTGTAAATTTCTGCATTATAACTTTTAGCAGTTGCATAAATTATGCTATCCGCTGTAGGTAGCTTGTACTGCTTGCCTAATTTCATACTCTGTTTTCATCTCTTTCAATGGTTGTGTCCATTCCTTTTAAATCTCTAAAAATGCCGTGAGCTTCTTCTATTGATATTCGTTTAGGTTTGGAAACTTCAAAAGATTTGTTTTTCAAAAAAGCCACGAAATCTAGAACCTCTATAACGGATTCTTCTGGTAAAGTTTCTATTTCTTGCATTAACGTTGCGGCAGCAGCCATTTTTTTACTCCTTATAGAGGAATATAGAAAAATGCTGATTTGTTTGCTTTTAAACAGAACATTAAGAACGCTCATATACAAAATCTTTACCAAGTGTCTGTTATTTATTTCACCAGATTAAAAGGATTTTCAGGATTGCTGAATTTTATGCTTATGGAAAGAGTTACAACTCTTTGGCTTCTTTAAGTGCATACTGTTCCAAGTCCGTTGATAATCTGAAATTTGTTAGCTTAATTTTTTGCAACAAAGGTTTCACAGAAGGAATTACGCCGTTTAATTTCGCTTTTATAATTAATCCTATTGTGCCAATAAATTTTAAGTTCAATATTTCTGCGGCTTTTCTCGCTTTGTAATCGTCAATAATAAGAATACTATCGGGGATTTCTAGTGATAATGCCATTGCACTTGATTCGCCTTTTCCTAGTTGCATTTCAAATAATTGCTGTTTATACTTATCCTGCACGGAAACAATTTCAATCCATTCTGGCAAGGCTTCGCCATATTCGGCAACAATTTCTGGCGTTGTCAAAATATTTTCATAAACTTTATGCAATAATTCCAATTCGTTAATTTTGGATAAAATTATGAAACAACTTGTATCTGATATTACAACCTTAGACATTTATTGCTTCTTTTGACATATCCGAGATAGGAAAATTAAAGATAGAAACTCCATAATCGCCGAGCAATTCTATAAAAGTTCTTTTGGTTAGTCCAGCTACATCGGCTGCCTGCCCAAGCGAAAGCCGACCTTGTTCATAAAGCTTGCCAGCAACAATCATAGATAAATGCCTTTTATCTACATCTACTGTTTCTGGTATGCTAATTGTATGCTCTATCATAGTGTAAATATAGAAAATCTTTACCAAGTGTCTGTTATACTTATTTGTCTGAACCCTGATGACCCCGATTAGAGGATTTTCTTGATTGCTGGATATGTAGGTTATTTGGTGCGTGTTGGTGGATATTTAAACGAAAATTTAATGCCAGCTTTATTATGGATAATAGACATATCGCATTTGCTTATTACATTCATTCCTATAATCATATGTTTACTATGATTTCGCCAATTTCAGAATCATAATTTATGGCAAATGAGTTTTTAGACATTGTCCAAACGCAGGGAATAAGGTATGTTTATGCTATATGCTGAATCGTCTGGCAAGCATTTGTAAACAGAATAATTGCCCGCTCCAAATTTTTGCTCGCCAATTTCAACTGCTTCTCCAAGCGAATCAAAGGCATCTATTATTTTCCTGCCGGAGAGCAACAATTCTTTGCCAAAAAAACGCTTGCAAAGCTCCTTTTGGTGCTTTATGAAATAGTTTAAGGCTATTTTCTGTTTTGAAAGTTTTCTTTCCATAGTAGTTAATATAGAAATTTCTTTTGTCTGAACCCCGATGACCCCGATGAAAGGATAGGTGAAATAAGTTTTGGGGTTAAGGGTCATAGTTTGGGTAAATATAGAAAACTGCCGGGAACATATATTCACTTACCTCGCTTCTCTAATATTTTTTCCAAAACTTTGGCATCCGCTAAATCCTGAAATCTACCACTTGCCTTTTTATTTTTTATCAAATCCTCTATGGAAATAACAGGAATCTGTAATCCGTCAATCTTCATTATATTTACATTATTCATAGCTTCTTCAAAATTTAATCCAGCAATTCTGGTAATTATGTCTATTCTAATAGGTTCGGTACCTATTTGAAAAACTGTTCCTTCAAGCTCAAAATCACTAACAGAAATACCTTGCATCGGCGCTCCGAATTTTGCTAGAGCTTTAATAAGCAGCGGTGCGTTTTGAGAATTTGCATAAACCCATAGATCCAAATCTTTTGTGCCTCTAACATGACCATACAAAATTACAGCTATACCCCCAACCAAAATAAATTTCACATTTTCTTCTAGCAGTATTTTTATCATATCTTTGTAATCATCTTTTAATCTAAACTCAATATTCTGCATAAAATTTCCTTGCGACTTTTCTATTTAATGGTTTAGAAATGTCTATCGCATCTTTATTGAGATGTGTGGTAAATTGCATTAAATCCCAAAATTCATCCCACAGATGTTGCGGAGTTCCCTCTACAATCCAAAAATCATTTTCCTTGAATTCCTGAGAATCCATATTCATTTTTTTTACGATGCTTTTGTTTAATTTTTCCATAATGAAAATATAGAAAATTAATTATTGTACCATCTCCGCCAAATCTTGCGGAGCATAAGTGAAAAAACCTGTTTCCTTATCGCTTAATAATTCGCAAACTTTTGAATTGTAAAATAAATCAAAGGCTGTTTCCAAAGGTATATTTTTCTGCTTTGCAATTTCATCAATGGTCATTCTAACAAGCGCAGTAGTTTTCATACAACAATCCCACATTCCGTAAATTTTTCTTTGTAAAAGTCTTTAACTGCTGGGGACATAGGTGAAAAAATAGAAAATCACAACCAGCCCTCTAAATCCCCTCTGGCATCCAGTGTTTCATTTTCTTATATTCCGTGCTTTTTAGCTTCTCTTTCCAAAAATCATCTCCAGTCATTTTAGCCAGATTTGCAACCGTGCACCAATAGCGAATGCTGCCAGGTGCTCTCTTTGCGTAAAGAGCTTCGCTTTCTTTGTATATGGAAACAGCTTCTTGAACCTTGCCAAGTTTAAAAAGCATATCCGCTTTGTTTTGCATAATCACGGGGTGCTTTGGGTGGAGTTTTAGCAGGGCATTTGCAATATCCAAAGCCTCAGCATATTTTTTTTTATCATAGAGAATCCACATATAGGCGTTTCCCAAAATAGGAGAAAATAAATGGCTGTTCACAAACCCATTTTTTAAATCTTCCATCTTAGACTGAGCAATGGGATTATAGTAGGTATAAATTGCATAAAATGCTTTTGAATCTAAATCTCCGAGTTTTTCAAAAATGAGTGCGGCATTTCTTGCCTCCAAAACGCTCTTTAAGGTATTGCCCAAAGTGGTATGTACAAAACTTATCTCATAACGGCGAAGCGCATCCCAAAAACCACCAGTCTTGCAGTTTTTCAAAACAGTCAATGCAGAATCCAAATCCAAAGTATCGCCCAAATCGTCAAAGCGGCTAACATAAGCAATTCCAGCCAAAACGCATCTGGTGGAATCATCTTTAGCTATCAAAGAAAGTTCGCTAAAAGCTTTGTTGTAATCTGTTTTGAATACATTTTCCAAAACACTCTCTGCATCTTTTGCAAAACCTGATTGAACCCCGATTTCCAGGATTATCAAGATTATCAAGATTTTTAAACTACTAGTCATGATCCAAGTACCAATAAATGATTTTCTATCTTAAAACTTAATGTAGAAAAAAAAGTTTTCAGCTTTGCCGAATTTTTTTCCTTTTCTGTTGCTACCCAACCATCTATGTGGATTATATTCTCTATTTTGCTTATTCTAATAAAACGCTCGCTTTCATTTATGGTTTTTATGATTTTTATGTCCGAACGCATTTTAATATCCAAAACCACCTTTTTTATTGGAAACTTTGACAAAACTCTGTAAATTTTTTTTTGAGTATCTTTTGCTTGATAGAAACCAGCAATGTGAATTTCCTGATTTTTAAATTCAACATTGCAGCAACAGATGCATATATAATTTCTCACCAGTTCCATATATATATCGTTTGAGCTTATATCCGATTTTATAACCACAAAATGCATAATAAAGCAACGAACCTGAGGAATGGAAGAAATTATCTTGTCTAGCTTGCAAATGGAATTCAAGTTTGATACCTTGCAACTCACGCTCAAGACTTTTGAATTTGATGATATTTGCAAATATTGAAAAAAATCCAAGTCTTTGCATCGCCATTTTGCATTTTGCTCTAAAAAATCGTCTGTTAAATAATTCTCATTGCTACTGCAAGAGCATTTTGAAATTTCTTTGTTTTCAAATTCAATTACAATTTTTTGCTCGTCCCCAAATTCCAAACCTATAACTTTGCCAATTTCCTTTGTTTCCGTATTATAAATGCGATCGCCAATTCGGGCATTCTCTGCGTCACGGGGAAACAGCCTGTAAGGTTCGGCAGAATTATTTTCACTACCTTCCACCGCAGGTACTTCAATTTTTTCTCCGCGTTGCTTTTTAAGAACTATTTGCGGCAAGGAGCCATGCATTCTGTTAACGCCATCTACAGAGCATATTCCTATTTCTGGGTGAAAAACATTATCTCCAGTTTCCAAATTCCCCTTTCCCCAAATTTTGCAAAAACTGAAAGTTGGGTCTTCTTGCAATTCTGCAAATTCGTTTGTTGCATAAATCACCGTGTTTTCGCACTCATCGCATTTGCAAAACAGAGGCTTATTGGGGGGAATTTCATTTTTTCCGTAATTTTTATCGTATTTTTCTTGAGAAAATATTTTGAATTTTCTCAGTTGTGCGCATTCTTCGCAAAATATTTCGCTATTAAAAAAATGTATTGGAAAAAGCGATGCGTCTTTTGACACGATAAACCTCTAATATATCTCCTAAAAATTTTTTGCTTTTCCCATTCTGCAAACACACTCACTTTTACCTATGCACTCTATAATTTCCCAAAGCCCAGGGCCTGCACCAATGCCGCTAATAACAAGCCTTGCAGGTTGAGCTAGCAAGCCCAGCTTAATACCATTGCTTTCGCAAACTTTCATAAATGCGGCTTCAATGTTCTTTACGCAAAAATCTTCGCTTGCAATTTTTTCCAACTCCTTAGAAATCAAATCTATATGTTCTGGGCTTTGCTCAGTCCAGTATTTTGCTTTTGCCTTTTCGTCTTCGCATTTTTCGGGAGCTTCAAAAAAATATTTAGACATTGAAGCGAGTTCCGTTGTGAATTTCAAGCGAGGTTTTAAAAGCTCTGCAACTTTCAAGAATTTATTTTCGTCTGTGCAATTTGGGTAAAGTTTTTTCAATTCATCTGCAAAAAATGAATCTGGCAGCATTCTTATGTGCATTCCATTCATCCATTCCAGTTTTTTTTCATCAAAAGCCACCGCCTTTGGATGAATGCGTTCAAGGGAAAAGGCATCCACCATTTCCTTTAAGCTCATAACCTCCCTGTCGTCTCCAGGGCTCCAGCCGAGGAGGGAGAGAAAATTCACAAGGGCATGGGGCAAGTAGCCCAAATCCCTGAAGTCTCCAACGGAGGCAGCTCCTTTGCGTTTTGAGAGCTTGCCTCCACCTGGGGCAAGTATAACAGGCAGGTGGCAAAAAATTGGAGCTTCCCAGCCAAAGGCATTATAGAGCAAAACATGCTTTGGGGTGCTGCTTATCCATTCGTCTCCCCTGAGCACGTGGCTTGTTTGCATATAATGGTCGTCCACAACGCTTGCAAGGTGATAAGTTGGAAATTTATCCCTTTTCAAAAGAACAAGGTCGTCTAAATCTTTGTTCGGGGTTTCTATTTCGCCTCTCAGCAAGTCGCTGAATTTTGTTGTTCCTTCCACAGGTGTTTTGAATCTTATCACGAATTTTTCGCCTGCTTCAATTCTTTTTTTTGCTTCTTCTGGTGGCAAATCCCTGCAATGGCGGTCGTAGCCGTGCTCCAAGGTTTGCAGCCTCTCTTCGGTGCAAAAACAGTAGTAGGCAAAACCCTTTTCTATTAGCTCCAAGGCAGCACTCCCGTAAATCTCCAAACGCTCGCTTTGAAAATATGGCCCTTCGTCCCAGTTTAAACCTAGCCATTTAAGGTCTCGCAACAAGTCGTTCAAGGCATCTTCGTTGTATCTTTTGCGGTCTGTATCTTCTATCCTCAGGTAAAAGGTTCCGCCTGTGGCTTTTGCGAACAGATAGTTGTAAATAGCGGTACGTGCGCCGCCAACATGCAAATAACCGGTTGGGCTTGGCGCAAAGCGAACTCTAACGGGTTTTGTTTCCTGCACTCTTATCCTCTTATGCGGTCGAAAGGACTTGAACCTTCATTCCCTTTCAGGAGTCAGCACCTCAAGCTGATGCGTCTACCAATTCCGCCACGACCGCGACAAGTTGAATATAGAAAAATGTCACTCTACTTTATTATCATATAATTTTATTTGATGTTTCAAAATTTAAATTGCTTCTATCATGGTATTTTAGCGGCAATATATTTTGTTCAATAGGTTCATAAGAAAAATTCACTGTATTGATGTCAAATCGATTAATTGCACAACTGGTTAGTAGAAAAAAGAGCAAAAGGAGTGCTGTATGTATAACTTTTATCATATTGTGGAAATGTAGAAAATATCTATATTCTCTAAATGCCAAACATTTCTCCAAAATGGATAAAATCTCTAGGCGAAAACGAAATTTTCGTTTTTGGCAGCAATCTCGCAGGCTTTCACGGCGGCGGCGCAGCCGAGCTTGCTATGGAATGGGGAGCGATTTGGGGGCAGGGCGTTGGCTTGCAGGGAAAAACTTATGCCATTCCAACGATGTTCAAAACCGCAGAAGAGATGAAACCTTATATTGACGAATTTTTGATTTTTGCAAAAGCTCACCCTGAGTTGAAATTTCTAGTTACGGAATTAGGATGCGGAATAGCAGGCTTTACACCAAAAGATGTTGCACCGCTTTTCAAAGCGGTGATAGACGAAAATATTGAGAATGTGTATTTGCCGGAGAGGTTTGTTTGATGATATTGCTGATTCTCCTAATATAATATAAAAAGATTAACTGTTACTTAGCTCAAACATATTCCTCTGGGAATATGACATAAAATCCACCTTCTAGTCTCCTAACTCCATCTGCCGTTAATACTACCTTTGCTCGGATTGAACCTGTATCAGCCTCCAAAATCCAAACCTCCCTTTGTTCTTGTTCTTTGGGGTCAATTTTATGCTGATTCATAATCCATTTATCCACTTCCTTACTCCATGTCACTATCTTGGTAGGGTCAATAGGCTGCTGTTGTGGCGGTTCCTTCTCAGGTTCCTTTACATACTTTGTTGTATCTGGCTCATAGTTAGCTGGTGGGGTAGGTGGTGGCATAGGGTCGCCACCGCCAATAGGAGGTTTGACTGATAATTCATCTCTAACCGCAGGGCTATCGCTATCAGTATTTGAACTGAAATCGCAACCGGAAAGGACAAAAAGTGCCAAAGCGGCAACTGCGAGAGTTTTGATGGGCGTTTTCATTTGGTTTCCTCCAATTTATAGGTTTATACAGTATGAATATACTAATTTTTTGCGGAAAAGTGGGAAAATAAGCCAAAAACCCTAAATTTGCCTAAAATAATACGATTTTCTGTGATATTTGCCATTGGATTTTTGCATTTAGGGCGTATGATTACGCCCCTGTGTCCTATTGGTTGCTATAAAGCATTGACGGATTTTCGTTTGGCTTTGCTTGTTTTTATAAAAGCATTTATTTCACGCCTGTCTTTGTCCGTCAAAGGGGTGCTTTTAATAATGAAATCAACTCCGGCTGGCTCTTTTATGTAACCCATTTTTACCTCCTATTCATTTTTGAAATATTTACCTATTAAAACGCTCGCAGCAGCAGTTTCTATAATCATTCTTTGACTACCTATTAACTTGGCATTCAAAACATTTTTATAATGCTCTATAAGTTTAGTTTTTGCATCAAAAGCAACAAAACCATCAAATCCGTGCTGAAAAGATATTTTACACGCATAAGCAATTAAATTTGCCGCAACACCTTCGTAAATCTTTTTTTTCCCTATATTAAAAGGTGCATTTTCCAACAAGTTTATATAAATATGACCTTGCTCAATAGACAAACTTAGTAATCCCTGTATTATATTTGGATTATTCACAATGGTCAGTTTATAAACTTCTTTTGCGTTATTTTCAAACTCGCTTTTCCAATTAAAATTCCATTTATTCTTTTTGGTAATAAGTTTTAAATCTGTTTTCGTAAGCCTATAAATTTCCGTTTGAAAACTATCGCCAGAGATTACATTCTTAATAGAATTTGTAATGGCATCTATTTCAAACCCAAGCACCCGTTTTCCCATAGTAATAATATAGAAAATTTTGGGCACGAGGGGGTAACGGAAAATCACCTATTCTTCTCGCTCTGTGCAAAAAAGAATGTTCCAACTATCAGGCAAACCACAGTCAAAGCCACTATCGCTGCGCAATTCACCATAGGGTTGAACATCACCACGTTGCTATATTCCGTGCTGCCTCTGTAAATCACCGCACGTACCAAATCAAGGCAATATGTCATAGGCATAATGCGGTTCAAAATCAGCAGAACACCAGACGAATTGTTTATTGGGATAATAGCACCCGAAAGGAACATCTGCGGCATAATGATTAGCATTATAGCAAGGTTCGCGGCTTTTCTGCTTTTAATAAGCCCAATGACAATCATAGCCAGCGCACCACCGGAGAGACACATCAACGGAGAGAGTGCGAGAATCAAAAGCATTTTGTCAATGGATAAAGTAATACCCATCGCAAACCCAACTAAAAGAGTTCCCGCCATGCTCAAAATCGCAGCAAATCCAGAACCTAATATTTTGCCGATAACCAGCGAATAACGCGACACAGGAGATACCAGCATTTCCTGATTAAAATCTATTTCGTGGTCGTCAACAATGGATGCCATACCCATTGACGTAATCCAAAACAGCATATTGACAAGCATTCCCACAAGCATAAATTGCCCGAACTCAAAATTCACTCCGCTCGCCATATTCTGCATAAGATTGCCGCCTATCATACCCATCATAACAATAGGCATAACAAGGCTCATAATCATAGTGGCTGGAGATTTGAAATAAACGGTGATTTCCCGCCCCATAACGGTGATTATTGTGTTAAGTTCCCTAAACATGTGCGCCCCCTTTTTGTTTGGTTAAAAATTCAATATACGCATCTTCAAGCGATGGTTCGTATATTTTCAATACACTCAATTTTGTCTGTATTTTTGAAATGATTTCCTGTGCGGATTTCTCCTTGTAAGGAACAACTATTCGCCCATTCACCGTGAAAGACAATCCGAGCGATGAAAGTTCATTTGTCAAAGCGGTTCTATCTTCGGCATCCATAATGAGTTCGTGCCTCAGCAAATTCAGCTTTAATTCCGTAGGCGAGCAGCAAGCCGAGATTTTGCCTTTGTTGATTAGGCATACCGTATCAACATTTTCGGCTTCGTCAATATAATGCGTAGTCAAAAAAATGGTTGTTCCGTATTTCTCGCGAGTTTCGTTGATGTATTCCCACAGGGAACGGCGGCTCACGGCATCTAAGCCTTGTGTTGGTTCGTCTAAGAACAACACCTTAGGCGTATGTATAAGGCTGCGGATAATTTCCAACTTGCGCTGCATTCCTCCAGAGAGTTTCTTTATCGGTTTGAAAAGCGCATCTTGTATGCCCACGATTTCTGCAAGCTCCATAACCCGATTGCGATATGCGGCAGGCATAAATTTAAAAGCCGGACGGTATCCGTACATTCCATAAAGACAGGCGTGAAAGCGAATATTCTGTTCCGCCGTTAATTGCGGGTCAAGACTTGGCTGCTGAAAAATTATTCCCACCTTCTCCCGCACCTTCCGCGCCTCCTTTTCTATATCAAATCCGGCAATTTTAACTTCGCCAGATGTTTTAGACAAAGTGGTTGTAAGGATTGAAATAGTCGTGGTTTTTCCCGCCCCATTTTCACCCAAAAAGGCGAAGAACTCCCCCTCGCCCACCGAAAAGCTGATATTATCCACAGCAGATTTCTCCGCGCCTTTATACCGCTTTGTCAGGTTTTGCACTGTAATGACTGAATTGTTCATTTTATTTTCCTCTACAGTATAAGACGAATTAGTAGGGGAAATATTTTCTACATTACAAATAATGTTTCGTATTTTGCTAATATTTCTTATTTTTATTCCGCATCTTTTTGCGGCTGGAGCCGCAAAGCTAGACCCTCTATTGCTTGAGTCCATAGTTGCTGTTGTGGATGGCAAAGTTATTTTGCGCTCCGATTTAATGGCGCAGCTCTATCATTTCCAGACCGCCCCTGGTTTTATGCAGTTGCCAGAGAGCGAGCAAATGTCCAGGGTTTTAGATAAAATAATAGAAGAAAAAGTTTTGCTCTCCAGAATATCCAGAGATTCCATAAAAGTAGAAGAATCTGAGCTTTCGCAAAGGGTGGATATACATATAAAGAATTTGGCCGCTAGGCAAAATGCAAGCGTTGCCGCTCTTGAAAAAGCCATAAGAACGCAGCTCGGCATAAGCATGGCGCAATACAGGGAAAAACTGATGGAGCGTTTCAGGGAAGAAATGCAGCTTTCGCGCATTCGGCAAAAGCACGTTGGCATAATAACCCCCACAAGAAAAGAAGTGGAAGAATTTTATGCAGCCTATAAAGACAGCATTCCGCGCCAATATGATTGCCTTTTATTCAGTTCCATAAGCATACCTGTGGAACCTAGCAAGCAAGTGTTGGATTCCGTTAAAATCGCAGCCATTGCCCTTATAGATTCTCTGGTGAGAGGTGTTCATTTTTCCGTGCTTGCAAAAAACCACAGCCAAAATTCCTTGGCAGATACTTCTTCATATTTACGCAGGGGTTCTGGAGAACCGGATTACGACAGGGCAGCCATGAGGCTTGGCATAGGCGAATGGACAGATAGCCCTGTTTTAACAAAAGAGGGGTGGAACATAATCCGGCTTATGGGAAGAAAAGATGATGGCATAAAAACTATGAATATTCTTTTGAGAGTGGAGCCAACCGCAGCAGATTCTCTGCGAGTTTTGAATAGATTGGATTCTTTAAAAAAGGAAATCGAACAGGGCAGAATAAGTTTTTCAAAAGCTGCCATTGCTTTTAGCAGAGACAGGGAAACATCTTTCAGGGGTGGCAGCTTTGGCTGGCAAGAGAGAAAGACCATAGACCCTGCTTATGCAAAAATAATATCTTCCCTGAAAGTAGGCGAAGTTTCGGAACCTGAGTTTATAGATGGATCATATAGAATCCTGCGTTTGGACAATGAAGCTCAAGTTCGCGAATATAATTTGGAAGAAGATTACCCCATAATTGAAAATATGGCAGCCAGCTATATGTCTAACCTCAAGCTCAGGGATTTGATAAGCCAGTGGAGAAATGAGGTTTATATTGAAATTCAAGGGTTATAGGAAGAAGAGGGATTCGAACCCTCGGTTCTTGCGAACAGCGGTTTTCGAGACCGCCCCGATAGACCACTCCGGCATTCTTCCGAGCAAGTAAGGGAATATAGCAATTTTTTTACCACAATTAAAAAAAAATTTATATATTATTAATATGAATAAAAAAAATGCGATGATCGCTTCCATCATTCTCAATGTGATGCTCATTGGTCTTATCTTTATGGTAAAAGGCAATGCCACAAAGCAAGCCCAGGAATTCGTTAAACCCATTCAGGAAAAAGCGAAATACCAAATAGGGCAGGTCAAAGACATCACCGATAACAACAATCTGCTCTGGGCTTTAATAGACAGCACCTGGAAAAGCCCAGATAAATCCAAAGCTTTTGTAAAAAAGCTGGCAGATGCCCAAAAACTGCCGCGCTGCGGAGGCAAAGCCTGCTCTGGAGACGAGGCTCGCTTAAAAACCTCCTCTGTTAGCAATGCCCAAGAGCGAAGCATAACAGTTGGCTGGGGCACAGGCAGAGGCGGGTATAAATACTGGTTTAAGGTTCTTTACGATCCCAAAGACAAATTCCTCACCATAGATGCAAACGATTTGCTTGGCAAAAGCGTTCCAGAGGGTGAAGATGCTGATGCGGGTAGCGAAGAAGCAGCTAGCGAATAGCCAAAGATATTCATGGAGGTGAGGGGAGTCGAACCCCTGTCCAAAATTCTGTCTGCGTTCGCTCATACATGCGTTTCCTTTGCATTTAAAGTTTCGCTTTTGAAAACGCCCATAAAGGTTGGCGCCTAGCAAGAGCTAGCCTTAGAGGTTCAAGTTCTGCGTTAAGGCAGGCGCAAAACCCTATCCCGCATTGCGTCCGAATTTCTCTCCCGGCAGGAGCGGGAAAAGGTTCGGTCGCTGCTTAAGCAGCGAGAGCGTAATCGTTGCCGATTAACTTTTTTAGGCTTTTTTACGAGGCCAGCCCACCTCGGCATGCAACTAGCGCGTCTGGAATCCTGTCGAAACCAAAGCACCCCCTCTGGGAGTAATATAGAAAATTTACTGCGCCCCTTTTGCGGCCAGAACCACGTAAATGGTTCTTATTAGAATTTGGATGTCTAGGAGAATGGAGGCGTTGGATAGGTAGTAAATATCGTAGCCCAGTTTTATTTTTACGTCTTCTATGTCGTTGTCGTAGTGGTGGCGGACTTGAGCCCAGCCTGTTAGGCCGGGTTTCATTTTTAAGCGGCTTGTGTAAAAAGGAATGGTTTTGCGGAGCTTTTCTATGAATACAGAGCGTTCTGGCCTGGGGCCTACCATGCTCATATCGCCTTTTAAAACGCAAATCAGCTGAGGAATTTCATCTATGCGGTATTTGCGGATTATTTTCCCAACTCTTGTTATGCGGCTATCGTTTTTTCTCGCCCATTGGGGGCCGTCTTTTTCGGCATCTATGCGCATGGAGCGAAATTTATAGATGGTAAATGTTCTTGAATATAAACCCACCCTTTGCTGCTTGTAAAAAACAGGGCCTTTGGAATCTAATTTAATTGCAATGGCGGTTATCACAAGCAGGGGGAGCGTTAGCACTAGCAAAAGCAAGGCTATTGCTATATCCATAATTCTTTTTATGGTGGCTTGCCATGGGAGCAAGTTCAGCACAAAAAGCTCTTGCAGTTCTTTGGAGCGCACTAGCATTGGCTGGCTGGATGTTTTGAAATTCTTTGCGCATTCCCATAAACTTGGCACCAAATAAACTTTCACAGGCAGGTAAGCTACCCAATATAAAATTTCATTGATTTTTTTCTCGGAATTATTGCGGTGAGCTATGATAATTGCTTGCACATTGTTTTTTTTGATTAAATTTGGCAAATCGGCATAAGTTCCCAGAATTTGCAAGCCTTCAAAAGTTTTTATTGGCCCATGATTTTCTTCAACAATGCCTATCACTTTTTTCCCGAGCTGTGGATTATCTTTGAACAGTTGAGAGTATTCCCGTGCCTCATTTGTGCAGCCGAGCAAAAGAATGCAATCTGCACCCCAGCCTTTGCTGAGGAAATGCCGCAAAATTTTGCAAATCAAAAGCCTGAAAATGCTGACAGAAAACCAAACAGAAAAAAAGTATGTTGAAGCGAGCTCAACATCTTTGAGAAATTCGTTTATGTTTAATGTGTTTTTGCCAAACAAGGCGGCTATGGTTAAGCAATACACAGCCCCGACAATTTTCAGCATATACAGAACATGGGCGGTGCGAGATTCCAAAAGCCACCTGCGATATGCGCCTGCGCATAAAAATATCAAAAACCAAAACAGAAGGGCAATGGTTATGTATTCTATATATTTTTGCAAAAATATGGCAAAGCAAAGGCTGCTGGCCGCGCAGTCAAAAATAATATACAATAATTTTTCGAGGGTCCTTGCCCGCATATATTAATAGAATATAAGAAAGAATTTGCAGAAAAGGGGAAAATTTCGCAAAAAAGACAATTTATTACAAAAGAAATACATATTAAATACACATTTAAAATATAGTAGTGACATTTCCATAACTTTTGTTTTTCTAAATTCGTTTTTATGCAGATTTCAATCTCTTCTTTAATGGAAAGCAGCGGTGTGGTTTTTGGGACTAGTGGGGCAAGAGGGCTTGTAAGTGACATGACAGATGAAGTGTGTTACGCATACACCCTCGGCTTTTTGCAGCATACCCTGGCAAACGAAAACGCAAAAAAAAAGGTGGCGATAGGCGGCGATTTGCGCCCAAGCACTCCTCGCATAATGGCCGCTTGCATGGCAGCCGCAAAAAATTTAGGTTTTGAATGTGATTATCAAGGATTTTTGCCAAGCCCCGCCCTTGCCCTTTACAGCATAAAAAAAGGAATCCCAAGCATAATGGTTACCGGAAGCCACATACCAGACAACAGAAATGGCATAAAATTCTGCGATTATTACGGAGAAATAACAAAAGCAGACGAACAAAACATCCGCGCGCAAATCGTAGTAGGGGCAGCTCCACGTGGCTGCCCCTACGATTTGCCAAACCCAAATGACGATGCCCTGAAAATTTACAAAGAATATATTTTAAACCTGTTCCCGAAAAATTCCTTGCTGGGCGTAAATATAGCCTTTTACCAGCACTCTGCGGTGGGCAGGGATATTGCTCCAGAAATTTTAACCGAACTGGGGGCAAATGTAAAAGCGGTGGGGCGCAGCGAGAAATTTGTGCCAGTGGACACAGAGGCCATTCGCACAGAAGACATTGCCTTTGCGAAACATATTTGCGCAAGCGGCGAGTTTTTTTGCATGGCTAGCACAGACGGAGATTCCGATAGGCCGCTTTTATCCGATGAAAACGGGATTTGGCTTAAAGGCGATTCGCTTGGGATTTTGGCAGGCAAGGCACTTGGGATAGAGGCTGTTGCCATTCCGGTGAGTTGCAACACGGCAACCGAGAAAAGCGGATTTTTTAAGGAAGTTTTGAGAACGAGAATAGGAAGCCCCTTTGTTATTGAAGGAATAAAAAAATTGCAGGGCAAATACAAGAGCATTGCAGGCTTTGAAGCAAATGGCGGTTTTTTAACCGAGAGCTTAACAACAAGAGATGCCCTAACACCCATTATAGCAACCATTATAGAGTGCAAAAAACAGAACCTAAAAATATCGGAGCTTTTGGCAAAATTGCCGGCAAGGTACACCTCTAGCGGTTTGACCAGAGGTTTTTCTGTGGATGCCACAGATGGCTACAGAATTGAATTTGAAAACGGAGATATTATCCATTTGAGAAAAAGCGGAAATGCGCCGGAATTTCGCTGCTACACGGAGAGCAACACCCTTGAACATGCCGAACTTTTGAGCGATAAGTGCATGAAGGTTTTTGAGCTGTGGAAAATTATGGGTTCAAAGCTGTACCATGAATTAAAGGAATTGACAAAGACGGAAATAAAACATATAGAAGATAACATTACCCCGATGAATTTTGAAATGCTGGGCGATAGCCCAAAGTATAAAGAATTTGAAAAAACAGGAAAGGAAATTTTGGAGCAGGGAAAGGCAGCTGCCTTTTTAATTGCCGGAGGCCAGGGTTCAAGGCTGGGTTTTGATGGCCCAAAAGGAGCCTTTATGCTGGAATCCTTAGGCAAATCCATTTTCCAGATACATGCGGAAAATATATTGAAGCTGGGAAAAAACATCCCGTGGATTATAATGACAAGCCCGCTGAACAATGTGGAAACCCTTGAACATTTTGAGCAAAATGATTATTTTGGTTTGAACAGGGATAAAATCAAATTCATCAACCAGGGCACAGTTTTTTCAATGACCCAGAGCAGGGAGCTAATTTTTGAGAGCCATGGGGATTTATTTTTGGCTCCAGATGGCAATGGGGGCTGTTTTAGGGCTCTTTGCGAGACTGGGGGCTTAAAATGGCTTGAGGAGCAGGGCATAGAGGTTGTTTTTCTCTACGGCGTGGATAATATTCTGGCAAAGCCCTGCGATCCGCCTTTTATAGGTGCCTTTTTGGACTCAAAAATGGCTGCGGCCTCAAAGGTGGTTAAAAAGAAGCACCCAGACGAGAAAATGGGCGTTTTTGCCTTTAAAAACGGTTTGCCGGGGGTTATTGAATATAGCGAAATTTCGCCAGAACTTGCAAAAAAGCTAGACGGGGGCAATATTCTTGCGCATTTGTTCACGATGGAGTCTTTAAAAAAACTGGAAAAGGAGTCTTTGCCATGGCATTTGGCGGTTAAGCGTGTTTGCGGGGTGGAGAGGGCTTTTAAGTTTGAGCAACTCTTGTTCGATGCCTTCCCAAAGCTGGGAACTATGTATTTGGCTGGGGTTTTGAGGGAAGAGGAATTTGCCCCGATTAAGAACGCAACTGGGGAAGATTCACCGGAGAGCGCGGTGGATATGTTTATAAATACAAAAAAAAGCTAATAAACGCGTAAAATATCACAAGAAATGGCCAAAAAAGGCTGCCTAAAAAAAACGTTCCTTATTTTTAGGCAGTTTGACCCTTGACAACTATCGGCTTTTTTTCTATATTATATCTGTCTATAAAAAAGGAACGTTTTTTTTAGGCAGCGAGCAAGCCGAAAATCGCGCACTAAGCACAGAGTAGGCGTGAGAAGAAGGGAGTTATTATGAGGTTAAACAGAGTTCTTCTATTGGCGGCGGGTATCATTTCGATGGTATTCGCTATAGTATTCACAATTTCGTGTTCAGGCGAGAACGGCAAGAATGGCAAAAATGGCTCAAGCTGTACTGCAACCGAGCAACCAACAGGCTATCTAATTTCCTGCACGGACGGCACAGGCGGCTTGATTAAACACGGCACCAATGCCGACGGCACAGTGCCCGGCGCGGCTAACTGCATTCTAAATGGTCCTGCCCAAGGCGCACCAAATTCAATTGACTGCGACGGGACAATCATACCCATTTACGGCCCAAGCTCCGGCGGCGGTCCCGTAGTTGGCGGCGGCTGCACAGTAAAGCAGTTTGACAGATACAATCCATTTGAGCTTGGAATTGTCTGCGAAGTTCCTTCCGACACTATTTGGACATGTAGCGGCAGAACATTCTCCAAAAAAGAGCATGTTTGTACCAACGGCAAATCTCGCTCCCAGGACTACTGGAAAAACTATTATAATTGCGGCAGTGCTACTTCCCCAAGCAACACCAGTGCTTGCTCTGGCGGAACATATCCAGCAAATACGGTCATCAATGGTGGTGGCGTGCTTTTGGATATAACTCAATTCATTTGCGGCACCGCAGAGATACCATACAACCCCAATACACACTTCTGCCAGCCCTCAACAACAAACCCGGCTGCTCCGGCTGCTCTTGACTATATTGAGGCCTTGTGCGGTTCAACAGATTACAACGATGTTTCTCATTTCTGCTTCAAAGGCAACAACGGATATCAGGATGTTGTGGTTAGATGCGGAACTGGAAGCGGCTCCCTAAGCGGCATTTTAAGAAGCTTCTTGTTCAGCGAATTCTGCCCTGTTGTTAGAGATGCAAACACCGTTGGCAGCCCTACTTACGGCAAATTGGGAGACTATAGCACCGCTGCTTCCGTCTCTGCTACAAGTGCTATGCCCCAGCTATGCGGCGGAAAGCTATACGGCGACGTATCTGTGGATGCTAACTATGAAATAAAAGCAACTAGCTTTACCGGCGGCGAATATTTTGCTTCTTCAAGACCGGCTGGCGTGGCAAGATTGCTCAACCCAGTTATCACCAACCGCTTCTACTATGAGTATGGCTCTGAAGTGTGCGATGCCGGCGTTGTGAAAACAAAATGCGCTCTGCCCACTGCAGGTAGCGATACTTTGCTCTTTGATGCCAAGACCCAGTTCTGCCGCTCCAGCAAAGACGACCTAACCAAACTTGAAATTGCCCCATTGTGCTTCAAAGCTGGAGCCACAACAGGCGGAACCAAGTACGATGACGTGAACTACTTCTGCGACCCAGCAACAGGCCTCCCCTCCAAGAAGTGCGCTGGCGACACCGACTTCTACGATGAATCTCAATTCTTCTGCTACGGTGGCAGAACAAAGGCTCCATACTGCAAAGATGACAATGCAGCACAGCGCGTGTATGACCCTGACTTGAACTTCTGCTCTTATCAGTGGACTGGCAAATATGTAACGTTAAATGGCGTTCTCACTCCAGAAGTTGCGGAAAAGGCAACACCGTTCTGCAACAACACCAAAGGCACCACCTTCAACGTAGGCTCATGGAAGTGGGAATACTGCGTAGGACCTGGAGCAACAACGAACGTTGATTACAACACCGTAACAGTAGCAACTGGTGCTTCAAATGGCGTTGATGGAGACGGTACTGGTGCTCCCACGAAAGTTCTGTCTTGCTTGCTCAATCAAGTACCTGCAACACCGAGCGCAGTAAACTCTGTTTGCAAATGCTATTATTCCAATAGCGTCAGTGAGTCTGTGGGCTACTTCATGCATCCCGGAACCGGCCAATGCACTGTGCAAGGCACAGCAGGCGTACCTGGCGGCTCAGCCCCATCCGCAACCTGCCCAGGCGGCGCAACACCTAACACCACCACTGGCTCATGTGCTTGCCCCGTAGACTATCCAATTTGGAGCACCACAGTAGGCTCAACTGGCAGCTGCATGTCTTCCTTAGGCTGCGCGCTATCTAATGCTGCAAGTGCTCAAGAATACTGGGATTACAACCTTGCTACACCAGCTTGTGCAACTAGCTGCTCTAATGTCGGTTTAACATCTGTATCTCCAGCAAATGGTGTATGCCCAAAAGTTTGTGCTGCTTCTACTGAAGTAGCAGACTGGAACGGCACATGCAAAGCTGGCAACTCAGTTAGCATTTGCTCAGGAAACGTACCTGGTGCAATACTTGGTGGTTCTAACTCCAACGAATGCCGGTGCCCATCTGGATACGCTATAAACAACTCTGCAGCACCAAGTGTCTGCAACAGTGGCACCACAGGTTGTGCATACGGAAGCTTACAGAACCCAAGCGTTGGTTCAGCAGTTTCTGGCGACTGCTTCGTAGGCACTTCTTGCCCAACTGGCAGCACATTAGCCGGCTCCGCTACAACTTCCGGCACGTGTACTTGTGCTGGCGGAACACCAAATTGGATTAACAACGCCACCACCCCAGAATGCGTAGCTAATCCTGCCGCCAGCAAGGTATTTACCAGCTATTCGAATAAGGCAGAGGTCTGGGACGGTGTAGCGGCTGCTCTAGCCGCTGCTATCTTAGCCGCTACTGCTTCCTCCGGTGCTTCCGTTGACTATTGCGCTACTTCTAGTGGCAATTATTGCACCGCAGCATCATTATCAACTTGTGCAATAGACGATGATGCCGCCATTGCATGCAAATAAATAACTAACCTACGATAACCAACATATAACCTCCTTTGCCCCCTTCGCGAAAGCGGAGGGGGCTTCGGAGTTTAAAAATATCAAGAAAAATTAAAGAAATTTCACAAAAATGCCGAAAAAAAAAAGGAGGGGTACAATATGATTTACGGATACATCCGTGCAGAAAGCCAAAGGCGGGAAATAGGACATTATGCCAAGCAAAACGGCATAGCCATAGACCAATGGACAGAAAACATCAACAGAACAGCCGAAGGCGACATAGTCATAGCCAGCGAACTATCACAGCTTGGCCGCGACCCATTGCAAGCCCTAGACACGCTCAAACGCCTCCTCAGCAGCGGTGCGCAGGTCTGGGCAGTCAAAGACGGCTATAGGCTCGGTGGCGATGCCACCGGCAAAGCTCTTGCCTTAGCTTTTGGGCTATCTGCCGACATAAAGCGAAGCCTAATCTCCCGTCACACCCGCGAAGCCATGGCCTGCATAAAAGCCGATGGCCGCAAGCTAGGCCGGCCGGCCGGCAAGCGTTCCAAATCCAAGCTGGCTGGCCGTGCGCTGGAGGTGCACCGCTTGCTCTCCACCGGCCTCAGCCAGGTGGAAATAGCCCGCAAACTGGGAGTAAGCCGCAGCACTTTGGCAGTCTTTTTGAGCTCAAATTCATTTGTCTGGGGGTGAAGATTGGGGCAAACGCATATTATGTATATTATGCTAGAAAAGGATTAAAATGGAAAAGTTAAGGGAAATTCTGATTGAATATCTTGTTGCCAAATACAAGGTTTCTAAAACTATAAGGGATTTGGCGGAGAAGGTTTTGGAACAGCTTGAAAAGGGCAGTATATGCCTGAAAATAGAAAGCGAGGCGGAAAAAGCGGAATTGAGAAAATCAAAAGCAGTAGGGAGCGGCAGCGAAATTCGCCCCTTGATTTTTGATGGGGAAAATTTATATATACAGAGATATTTTGTTTATCAGAGCAGAATATTGGAGAGAATAGATGAATTGCAAAAAAATAAAAAACTCCACATAATAACAGGGGGGCCAGGAACAGGCAAAACGACTAGCCTCGCAAAAATTCTCAAAAACAGATTGAGCGAAAAAATTCTCTTGGCCGCGCCAACCGGAAAAGCTGCCTTTAGAATGAAGGAGAGTTTGAAAGAGCAAGGTATAGAATTAGAAGCAAAAACCATTCACCGCTTGTTGAGCCGCAAACCCTTAGAAGCAAACATTATAGCTATAGATGAATGCTCAATGGTGGATTTGCCTTTGATGTCTAAATTGCTGGATGCAGCTCCAGTTGCTTGCGATTTATATTTGCTGGGCGATAAACATCAATTGGCTTCTGTTGAAGCGGGTTCAGTTTTTGCGGATATTTGCGCGAAATATGAAAAAAATCCCGATATATACACAGAACTTACAAAAAATTGGCGCGCGAAAGAAGCACCTGGAATTGTAAAATTGAGCGAGGAGATTTTAAATAACTCGGTAGAAAATTTTGATAATGAAAATATTCATTACCGAGGGCGGCTTTCTTTTGAGAATTTATTCGGTGAATATAAAGATTTGTTCAAAGCTGAAAGCGAAAAAGAAGCCTTGGTTTTTTTGAAATCATTTCAAATTTTATGCGCGATTAAAAAGGGCAGAAACGGGGTGGAAAATATAAATAGGGAATTGTCATCAAAGGCAAAGCATTCAAAATTCACTCCAATAATAATCACAGAAAATAACTATCAACAAAATCTTTTTAACGGCGATACTGGCATTAAAGACAAAGAGAAGGCATATTTTTTAAACGGAGATGAAATAAGAACATTCCCATTGCTGACCCTCCCCAAATATGAAGATGCCTTTGCAATAACTATTCACAAATCCCAAGGTTCAGAGTATGAGAGAGTTGCGGTTGTGTATCCTGAAAAAGCCGGCGAAGAGCCGGAGCAGACAATTTTAACCAAGGAACTTTTATACACGGCAATAACCCGGGCAAAAAAAGAATGCTTTATTTTCGGCAACGAAACCGTGCTAGCCTCTTCTTGCAAAAGAAAAATTTACAGGGCATCTGGGATTTAGGGTATGGTTAACCACGATTATTCCCTTGATTTTGGCGATAAATTATTGGCCTTTATTAGGTTTGTTTTTAAAAATCAAGCCGAGTTCAGGCATTCTTGCCTTGGGCTTTATGCAAAATTCTCGCCCTTATGGGGTGGAAAATTAGCCAGCAAAGAGATGACTGTGAATTTTTCGGATGGCAGCAAGCCAATAAATTTGTGCTCGCCTATAGTTTTGGCTGCGGGCGCAAACAAAAATGGCAAAGGCATAAATGATTACGCAAACCTTGGACTGGGCGGGATAACCGTTGGCACTGCCACTAGAAATTTCAGAATTGGAAATACCCATAGGCCAAGAGTTGGCTTGGATGAATTTAACCGCCTTATTCACAATTCCATGGGTTTGAACAACGATGGAATAGAAAAAATATCTGCGAGAGTAGGGAAGCAAATTGGCAAGGCCCGCAGAAATAAATTTGCGGTTGGAATTTCCGTTGCAGAAACACCTGGAATAGCAGAAGAAAAACGCTTGCAAGATTTGCTGGAAACTTTTTCAATAGCTTATGAAAATGCGGATTATATGGAAGTAAATGTTAGCTGCCCAAACACAGGCGAAGATCGTTTGGATTTAGATACTTGTTTTATGAAGGAGATTTTTTTTGAAATTGAGAATTTTAGAAAAAATGCCCCTTGCCGCAAAGCGGTTTATGCAAAACTTAGCCCGGACTTAACAGACAAACAATTGCTTTCTCTTTTGGATTTGCTAGCTCAATTTGGCGTGAACGGCATTGTTTTGGGAAACACTTACCCAAGCGAAAAACTTTTTTACTCATTGCCAGCTTTGAATGCAAAAGGCTCAAGCGGCGGCATTTCCGGGCGGGTTATTTACGAAAACACATTCAAAAAAATAGTGCTTGCAAAAAAACATTTTCCTTTGGTTTCTCTTGTAGCTTGCGGTGGAATAGATCACGGTTTTAAAGTGAGGGATTTGCTTGGCGAGGGAGCGGACTTTGTTCAAGCGTACTCCGCATTTGCTTTTAGATGGATGGCGGCGCAGAAGATGAATTATGAACTTGACTTCAAATAACAAACGCCTAAAACCTTGCCGGCAAAGCTTGGATATTTTGCTCCGCAGGCACGGCATTGAATTAAAACCAGATACTTTAGACAAACTCTGGCTATTTCACGGTTTGCTGAGAGAAAACAACAAAGATCAAGATTTAACCCGCCTGAACGCCTTTGAAACCATAGTGGAGAAGCATTATGCGGACTGCATTATAATAAATTCTTTTGTGGAAAAATGGCCTGGCAAAATGCTCGATATAGGTTCTGGGGCAGGCTTCCCAGGCATACCGCTAAAACTGGTGAATCCACATATAAACTTAATTTTATGCGAACCTCGCCCAAATAGAATTGCTTTTTTGGAGATGGCTATAAAAAAACTGGGCTTGCAGGGCATAAGCGTTTTTGGGCACAAAGTTACAAGTGTTTCTATGAAAGACCCTGTTGATGGCGTTATTTGCCGTGCTTTTGGCAGCATTGCAGAAACCCTGCCTCGCTTGGGCAATAGCTTAAAAAAAGGCGGAAGAGCTTATTTTATGAAAGGACCCGCTGTTAAAGAGGAATTGAGCAATTGGAAACCTGTAGGTTACAAAATAGCGGAGTCGCATTTTTATGTTATACCAAATAGCCTTCAGCAAAGAGCTTTGATTGTTTTGGAGAGGCTGTAACTTTTGTATATTGAACAAAATGAAGTTTTTGGAAAATTATTTTGGAATAGCCAAAAATGGTTCTAGCATATATAGAGAATTGGTGGCAGGCATAACCACTTTCTTTGCAATGTCTTATATTCTATTGATTAATCCGGCAATTTTAGCAGGAGCAGGCATGGATAAATCTGCTCAATTCACCGCAACAGCTTTGGCTGCCATTTTTGGTACTTTTGTTATGGGTGTGTATGCGAGGTTGCCTTTTGCTCTTGCGCCCGGCATGGGGTTGAATACGTTTTTTGTGTCTACTATATGCATATCTATGGGGCATAGCTGGAGTTTTGCTTTAACAGTTGTTTTTGTGGAAGGCATTGTTATTTTGCCAACTTGAGGAGGATATATGATTTTTTTGATAATTCTGGTTTCTCTGGCAGGCTTTTTTTTGAGCGGCTGGTATTTTTTAAAAAACCTGAAAATAATAGACATCAAAAACAGAACTGAGAAATCAGCTATGAAAAGGTTTCTAAACTACCCATTTACAGTTATATGGTATAGTTATTTACTTATATTTTTTGTTTGTCTCACAATAAACAACCTTTAAAATTTATGTTTAGGCAATTTTTTTCTTTTCTGCTTATTTTTATTTCTGCCGCTTTTGCCATGCAAAATGCGGGCAAGGAAGCCAACCCCTTTGTATTTGAACCGGTGGATTTGGGGCTTTTGCAGCAGGGTGTGAAAAAGAATGTTGAAATAAAGGGCAAAAATATTTCTTCGCAGTTAATAGAGCTTGAAAATGTTTTTGATCAGATGACAGGCGGCGAGAATTTTATTTTCCCGCAAAAAATAAGCCCTGGGCAAAATTTTAAAATCAATTTCACGCTGAACACGGAATATATGGAAGGCGATTTTACTCACAATATAATATTGGTTGATACAAGCGGAACCCCTTATATAGCAATGGTTAAGGGCAAAGTTGAAAATCCCATTGTATTTAGCGATAGGTATTTGGATTTGGGGTTTTACAAAAGGGGTATGCAAAAACAGTGGACATTTTATGTGTGGAATCCAGAAAAAAAGGTTTTAAAGTTAAAACTCAAACAGGAATTGCAAAAGGAATTCAAAGCAGAATTCAAGGATGTGAAACTGGATGTGAGCGATTTTGAAAATCTTAAAGAAGGCGGCAACACTCCGGCAGTAAAGGTAACTTTATCTATTGTGGATTTGGAGAGGCTCAAAAATTCTGGTCGCAGCATTCGTAAAATAGTTTCTTTTATTTGCGAAAATTTCCCAAGCGCAAGGCCGGAGCTTCAGGTTACGGGCTATTGGGAAGAATAACATTCATGCTCATAAGAGCCTCAAAGGCATTTTTAGGGTCAATTTTTTGCTTTGCCATATCGTTTAGAATAGATTCTATTTTTTCTATTTCCGTGTTGTTAAGCACTCTGGCTGTTTTAATGGCTAATCCTCTTTGAAAGTTTTTGTAATCTGGATTTAAGTAGTCGTCCATAATTTGAGTTATGGCTATGTTTAAAGGCATGGCTTTCAGTTCAAAGGTTCTGGCTATTCTGCGAATATGCTCTGGAGCGGTTGTATCGTTTTCAAAGGGTTTCATTATTTCTGCCGCATAAGCGTAATTTTTGCCAGGTCCATCGGCAAACCTAAATGCAGAGCTAACAGCCAGCCGCCAGTCGTCTGGAAAAGCCTTTATGCCACGGCGCAAAAGTACATAATCTGCGGTATCGGGTTCGCTGTTTGCCGTTATTGCGTTCACGAATGTGTATGGTGTTTTGAACAAACTGTCTAGCCTTGTGGAGGCATCTGCCAAGTGAGAAAGCCATTTGAAGGTTTTGCCATCAAACATTGTTTCGCTATATGCTATAATGCCGCTTATCCAAAACAAGCTGGCTGCGGCGGAGTTATAGCCCATAGACAGCCATTTGGCAGTTTCGGTACGAGGCACAAAAGCATTTGCCTCTTTAATCTCTGGCAAATTTGGAGATTTAGCAAAGCCAAGGCATGAGATAGACAAAGCTACCACGAGCACAAAAGCAAAGGGCGCGCATTTCTTAAAAAGGCTAGGCATTAATAAAAAGCTCCCGATTTCAGCAGTTCAAAATCAGGCGTTAAAATAGCGCATTTAGAAATAGGAGGCTCAGGAACAGCATTTCCAACTATTTGCTCGGGATTCATATAAGCGAACCATTCACCTTCGTATTTTGAGCATTTCTCGAGCTTAACTCTGTTAATAGCCAAAAAACGCCCTTTTCCATTTGCCAAATCACTGCTGTAATTAAAGTATTTGCTTTGGCTGCTTTCTCCATCGTTAGAGACTTTTCCAGGAGGAATATATCCTATTTCCTTGAAGGAACCCAGTGCCTCGTTTTCAAGGGCATAAGTCACCGATAATCTATTCCATTTGCCTGCTTGCTGGCTAACCTCCAAGGCTTTAACTTGTGCCTCCACAGCGAATAGCTTATAAAATACAATAAAAACTATAGCAGCTATAAACACGATTGCAATAATCAAATTTAACACCGAAACGGAATATTCGTATTTGCCCATTTTAACCCCCTATTTAATACCCACAGCAAGATTTGAACTTGCGACCCACTGCTTAGAAGGCAGTTGCTCTATCCAGGCTGAGCTATGCGGGCAACGTCATTTTCAAGCAAATTTGAGCGGTTTTCGCTATTTTTGCGTAAATTGCAAAAATCATAAAAACTATTCACTACACTTTCACTACGCCAATTTCTCTCTCAAACAATTCAAAATAGAAAAATCCAGGGCCGGTTCAGGAATTTTATATATTGTAAAGTAAATATAGGAGATTGCATTATGATGGTGAATGGATTAATTAAAGTGCCAAAACCTGGCAGTAAGGAAATGGATGCTTTTTTAGATGCCATTTGTGAAAGCTATGCCAGCTACAAGCCTTCCATAGTGCAGAACGAAAGGATAAGACCTGCTGACCAAGATTTTTTTGACTGGCTGATGGAAGACAAGCAAAGCCTAGAGGACACAAACGAGCTATTCAGAGAAGCAGGGGTAGAATGGTGAAAACTTGCAACCCTAGCGAATATCCTCAGTTCGGCACGTTAAGCGACCAAAAAATACGGGAGAGTGCGGCTAAAGTTGCGGGGTGGATTTGGGAAAGTGAAGCCGACATTCCAAAGGATAGGCTGTCTGCATCAAGCGAATGTATGGCAAGCATAATAGACCTAGTGGAACGCCGGCGAGTTTATTTCCACGTGTTCCACGGGCTAGAGATGTCCGAATGGAATGAAGCCGCGCTGTATTGCTTTTGGATAGCCAAGTTGCAGCCTTTCGCTGATGTTCCTGCGCCAAACTCAAAAGCACGGCAGTCCAACGATGTGAATGCCACAATTGCCGTTCGTCTGCTTTGCAGAGTGGCGAACAAACTTCGCAGGGCAAACGGCAAGCCCAAACTTGAAAAAATAAACATAAGCAACCTTATACATTCGTTCCGTTTCAGAGACATAAGTAAAGAGTCTGTTATGGCTCTGTTGGAAGTGCTGATAGAAAAGTAATAACCGTCCGCAGAGCGGGCAAGAAAGAACGAAGGTTCTATGAACAAAAAACAAGCAATTTGCAAGGTGAACCGCCAATTTGTGTGCTATATGGCAATGATGCGTGTTTGTCCCTCTGTATCTCTCAAATTCTCATTCAGTTTGCTATAGAAAATAACTAAATTACACTACAGTTCATCAATTAAAAAACAGAGGTTCAAAATGGAAAACGAAATTGCAGAATTGGGAGATGTTGTGGTTGAAGCTATGCGAACCTCAAATTTAAATAACAACTGGCATAATATTTTTGGCGAAAAATACAATGCAATAAGCGATGTGGTTAGCGAAGATGAAGTCGTAATGCTGGCTATAGCGGAAGCCTATAAAATAGGACTTTTTTACGAACAAAACAAAGAAGCGATTGATTATTACATGAATGGGGGCGAGGATTTTCCAATTGCCGCTTTTGCTAATGGTATTTTTGCAAATGAAGATGAAAATGAAGCGGAGGAAGCAATTACGCAATTATGTAAATGCAGAAATATAGATAGAAAGGATTGCGCCATACAAGCCTTTATATATTTTCATTCCATAAATAATTTTGTTGAAAATGAATGGGAAGTTTTACAAAAAGAAAATTAGGGTGGGGTAGAGCTTGCGGTTGAAGCCCTGGATTTGCATAGGAGGCATAAAATGCAAAAGTTCATTACGTTTATTGACATGTATCAATTACCGACTTCAGTAAACTTGGCGCAAGTTATTGGGTTTAAAATTAGCCGAACTGAAATTGGTATTGTCGTGGATTTCTTTACGGAGTGCGATAGTAGAAAATTTAGCTGTTCTAAACAATGTCAAACAACAGCAGAAATAATGAGAATCCTGAATTGGAAAATACTTGATTTTATAAAAAATAAAGAAGAGATTGTGTTAGATTTTGATGAGGCTTTCGCAGAAGTTTTAAGTGGTAAATATAAATACTCTTTGCGCAATGCGGCAGGTTTGTAGTACCAAGCCTTTTTCGTATTTTTACTATATTTCCGCCATGAAAGTATACCCCCATACAAATTTAGAAATTCTTGCAAGCAAGTTTTTAGAAGATATTTTATCTAAAAACAACTTTGGCGCAACTGCTGCCAAAGGCGGGTTTTTAACCGGTGGTAGCTTGATAATTTGCGAATCAAAAGGTTTGCAGGAATATTTGCAAAAAACCTGCGCAGACAAATATGGAATATGGACTGCCTTGCCATTTAAACCCTTGGCTGGGCTTTTAATGCAATGCGCTTATAATTTATCCAAATACAAAAAAGATGAAAAAGATAATATATACAATCAGCACAATTTGGTGTGGGCAATTTATGCCTTGCTGGAAGGAGAGAAAAAAACATTTTTATTTGCGAGTGAATTGGCCTCTCTATTTTTTGCATATCAAATTTACAGACCGGAATTAATTGAAAAATGGACGGAGAATAAACCAGATAAGAGCATTACAAAAAATGAAGAATGGCAAAAAAAACTTTGGCTTGAATTAAAAAAGAAATATGAAAACGAACAGAATATATATCAGCTTTATAAATCTATTGAAAATGAATTACAAAATGAAAAAAGCGAAAAAAAGTTTTTGCCAAAGCAAATTTTCATTTTTGCGCCTTTGTCAATTGCTCCCATTCATCTATCAACATTAGTCCATTTATCGCAGGCGGGCAGCAAAGTGAATTTATATTTGCTTCAGGTAAGTGAGGAATATATAGGAGCTTCTGTTAGCGATAAGCAAATTGCAAGAATGCGGAAAAATGCTTGGGCAAACAATAAAATTGCAAATGAAAAGGAACTATATTGGGATTTAGGCAACAGATTGATAGCAAATCTGGGCAGAAATGCGCAGGTATTTTACGAGCAAATTTTAGAATACGAAGAAAAGGGAAAAATATCCTGTGAGTCTTTTGATTCTAAAAATGAGGGTTCAAATAAAACCCTGCTTTCAAAAATCCAAAACGACATAATTCGAGACAACAATAAACCCTGTGAGTTATCAATTGACAATAGTCAGTTAACATTTAACAGTTGCTTTTCTCCTTTAAGGGAGATTGAAGTTTTGTGTGATTATTTGCTGGATTTATTTGCAGAGAAAAAAATATTTCCAAGCGATATAGCTGTTGTTTCTCCAAATATTGAAACTTATGCCAGCTCAATAGAAAGCGTTTTTGGCAGATACAATATTCCATTTAAAATTGCAGACCGAGATATAAAAAAATACGATAAAACTGCACAGTTTTTGAATATGCTTTTTGCACAAATTGGCAGCAGATACGAAGCACCAGATATTCTTGCTCTGTTTGAATATTCTATGTTCGTGCAGGGCAAGGAGCTGGATTCAAACAACAGAGAGCGTTTAGAAAAATGGATTAAGGAAAATGCAATTCGGTATAGCCTTAACAGTTCGGCACCTGTACCTAATTATTCTTTTGCAGGTGGGTTTGAGCAGTTGAAAGCGGGTTTTTTTATAATTTCAAAGGATGGATTTTCTGAAATTGGCGATTATTGTTATCCAGATATAGAGGGAAATTCTGCTTATATTTTAGGCGAGTTTGCGCATTTTGTGAAAACCTTGGAAAAATTTGATACAGAAAGCAAAGCGGAAAAATCAATTGAAGAATGGAATGTTTTTTTAAAGGAAAACTTGCAAGCATTTTTTGGTGATGGTGAAACTAATTTTGCCGAGGCTCAAGACGATCCTTACCAAAAAATTATAGATGTTTGGGATTCTCTGAAAGATGAAATATATATTGGTTTTGGCAATAATCTAAAAACGCAAATTAGTTTTTCAACTCTAAAAAATGCTTTGCAGAGAAAAATGGAGTCAAGCGCAAAATCATCATATTCAATGACAGGTAAAATATCTTTTTCAAATTTTGAAACTATACGAGCTGTTCCGCACAAGGTTATTTGCTGCATTGGAATGAACAGCAAGGAATTTCCGCACCAAAAACAGAGCAAAGATATTAGCCTTATGGCAGAATACAAACAAGGCGACAAAGACCCGACAAACGAAGAACGCTTGATGTTTTTGGAACTAATTTGCAGCGCAAGGGAAAAACTTTACATAAGCTGGATTGGTCAAAGCGAAAAAACAGCAGAAGACCTTGAACCATCCAGCGTAGTAATTATGTTTTTAAAGAATTTGAAAGAACAATATGGAATAGAACAAGAAAAGTTAATAGTAAAACACCCATTGCAACCCTTTTCAAAAAAATATTTCAACGGAACCTTAAGCACTTATGACGATAGGTGGCATAATTCCAAAAATTCCTATTCAAGCAATATTTGGGAATGGAAAACATCATTCAAAGAAACAGAAGAAAAAAGAGATATTGACATTTTATTTAGAATTTTATCTGATGCTCCAAAATATTTTTTAAAAACTGTGTGTAATATAGAATTGCCAGAACCTATTGAGCTATTGGAAAATACGGAACCATTCATTGTAGAGAGTGCGCTGGATAAATGGAAATTATCGGATTTGATTTTAAAAAATGAAAATCGCGATAAATATATGGAAGAAGTTAAAATTTCTCAATTAAAAGGCAATTTGCCAAGTGGCAAATTTGCGAGCAAAATTATAGACAACATAGCAATTGAAATGGAAGAGTTAAAGGAAAAGGCAAAAAAGGAAAAAGAAGGAACCTATTGGATTTACCCGAATAAAGATAAAGGTAAATACCGTTTAAAGCATTGGTTATATCATTTGAATTTGAATGTAAGCAATGAAAATCAAAATACGAAAATATTTTTAAAAAATGCAGTAATAGAATTGCAAGGTATGCCAAAAAAAAAGGCAAGTGAAATTTTAAATAAATTATGGGAGCTAAAACAGGAATTGGAAAAGAGAATGTTGCCGATATTCCCAGATGCCGCTTGGGAATATGTAAAATCTGATAAAAACGAAGAGGAAAAAATAAAAGTTGCTGAAGGAAATATTTTCGGCAATGGTTTTAACGGGGAACTCGCAGAATTTTCTCAATATGCGAAAAAGGTTTTGGGGAGTGCGAAGTCTTTGAAGGATTTGGGGGTGGAAAGGGAGTTTGTGGATTGCTCAGAAAGGTTGTTTGGGGGGTATAGCAATTATGTTAAGAATTAAAGGAGAGTTAGAAACGAAAATAAGTAAAAAAATAACTTTAAAAAGTAATCACGAGCAGGTACTTTATACAGATATTTGTTCTATGATAGAAAACAGCAAACTTCGTATTGCTTCCACGATAAATATTGAAATTTGCTCTTTACACTGGTATATAGGTAAACGAATAAAAGAGCATATTCTTTTAAATAAACGTGCCGAATATGGTAAACATACTTTACTAAATCTTTCTTTAAAATTAACTGAAAAATATGGGAAAGGTTGGAGTTTAAAAACACTTCAACATTGTCTCCACTTTGTGGAGATTTTTAAAAAAAAGGAAATTGTCTCCACAGCGTGGAGACAATTTAGTTGGTCTCAATTGAAAACATTTATGTATATTAAAGATGAATTAAAGCGTTCTTTTTATATGGAAATGTGTAAAATAGAACGCTGGGATGTTCGTACTTTAAATGATAAAATTGATTCCCAACTCTATGAAAGAACGGCATTAAGCAGAAAGCCAAAAAATCTTATTAAAAAAGAACTTTTACAGGTGAAAAAAACGGGAAATATAACTCCAGACATAGTATTTAGGAGTAGTTATTTTCTTGATATGCTTGGACTTTCAGATACATATAGTGAAAAAGATTTAGAAGATTCAATAGTAGTTCAGCTACAATCGTTTATTAAGGAACTTGGAAATGATTTTGCATTTTTGGAACGCCAAAAACGAATATCCATAGATTCTGTGGACTATTATTTAGATTTACTTTTTTATCATCGTGGATTGCAAAGACTAGTTGCAATTGAATTGAAACTTGGAAAATTTAAACCGCAATATGAAGGACAAATGTTGCTGTATTTACGATATTTGGACAAAAATGAGCGAAAAGAGAATGAAAATTCTCCCATAGGTTTAATACTTTGTTCCGAAGGAAATACAGAGCATATTGAATACTTTATGTTAGAAAACAGCAACATAAAAATTGCCCAATATTACACTCAACTTCCAAATAAAAAACTATTAAGCGAAAAATTACAAAAAGCTATTGCTGTGGCGAGAGAACATTACGCTGAGAAAATGTCAAACAAAAAAGCAAAGGAAACCCAAAATGCAGCCTCTTGACATCAACACCATGCCGCTAACCGAAAAAGTCCTCATAGAAGCGAGTGCGGGCACGGGCAAAACGTACACCATAGGCTTGATAGTCCTCCGTTTGCTTTTGGAAAAACTTTTGCCCATAGAGAAAATAGTTTTAATAACTTTCACAGAAGCCGCAACCGCAGAACTCAAAAAAAAGACTGCGGAGAGAATTAGAGAATATTATTCAAGCGACAGCGAAAAATTAACCCTGCCGCAAAAGGCAAATTTGCTAGATGCCATTGCCCGCATAGATGAAATGCCTGTTTTCACCATTCATGGTTTTTGCAAAAGGCTGCTCAGTGAATTTGATTTTGAAATTGGGAATTTTGAAGAGATGGAAATTGTTGTAAATCAAAAAGACATAGAGAATAGAATAATGGCAGATTTTTGGCGGCGTGAAATTGAAAAATTAAAAGATGCAGAAATAAAAGATTTGCCAGAAAAGTTTTCTCCAGAAATTCTAAAAACAGGAATAAGAAATGTTATCAATTTCCCAGATGCAAAAATAGAGTACGAAGATAGGAGTTATATAATAGAGAATCATTTGAGGTTGAAAGAGGCGGTGGAGAGAGAAAGTGTAGGATTTAATAAAGATGGCAAAATTGGGAAAAAATATATAGACAAAAATCCTTTATTCCAAGAATATAATGATAGCCTTGAAGAATACAAAAAATTGGGAACGAGCAGTGAAAATCTGGTTGCAAAGTTGCAGCATAAAATTGGACAGGATTTTTTGGAGGCCTTGAGGGCAGAGAAGAAAAAATTAAAAGTTATAGGTTTTGATGATTTAATAATGAATACCTATACGGCGGTGGAAAAAGATAGGGAAAAAATACTTTTTAGAGCCGTACAAAAAAAATATGAAGCTATTTTGATAGATGAATTTCAAGATACGGATAAAAGGCAGTTCAGGATATTCAGTTATCTGTTCAATGGCAAGCCATTTTTTATGATTGGAGACCCTAAACAGGCTATTTACAGATTTAGAGGTGGAGATATTTATGCCTACTTAGTTGCAAAAAAAGAATCAAAACATCAATATACCTTGGAAAAAAATTACCGTACACAGAGGAGATTATTATGCGCATTGAATAAAATTTTTAATGTAGAGAATCCTTTTGAGAACGAAGATATAAAATACATAAATGTTGAATCTGGAAAAGAAGAATTGCCAGAACTTACTATAAACGGCAAAGAACAGAAACCACTTGTGATGCGAAACGCAGAATATGAAAATAAAGGTCAGCTCAACCCTATTAAACAGGAAATCATTCAGGAAATAACACGCTTGCTGTATGAAACTAATACTGAAATATATGATAAAGATACAAAGAAAATGAGAAGAATAAAAGCACAGGATATATCAATTTTAACGAGAACAAATGATGAGGCAAAAGAATATAGAGATGCCCTTAGAAAAACCAAAAACATTCCAGCGGTTATTCGCCACTCCGATAGCGTATTCAAAAGCGATGCAGCCGATTATATTATGCGTTTGCTAAGGGCTTTTGTGCACTGCCAAAAGGAGAGCCAAGTGAAAGCGGCATTGATGGATACAAAAGAATTATCCACAGAAGACATAAAACCTTTTGCAGAAGCTTTTGATATATGGAAGCGTTATGGAATAATGAGGGCTATAAATTCATTTTTTGATTTGAATAACCTTTGGGGAAAAATACTAAATGCAGAAAATGGAGAGAGAAACGCAACAAATTTAAGGCAGCTTATATGGATTTTAAATGAAGAAGAAACTCTCTTTGGCAGAGTTCCAGAAAAAATGCTGAGGAGATTTGCGGAATTAATAAAAAACGGTGATGGAGAAGAAAATGAGGAAAAATTGGAAACAGACGATGATGCTATTCAAATTATGACTATTCATGCCTCAAAAGGTTTGGAATTTCCGGTAGTATTTGTTCCAGATATAGTGCTTGCCGGTGAAATACCGGGTAAATTTGTTTATGAAAAAACGCCGCCAATCTACCACAGCAAAAACGATGTTATTGTGGAATATGCAGTTTTCAACAGAAAAATAAATGGGAATAATGCAAAATCAAAAGAACAAAAGGAGCTATTGGAAGAATCTGCCAGAAATTTTTATGTTGCAGTTACTCGCCCTATTTACAGGTTATATATAGTGAATGCTTATAAAGATGGATTGAAGGAAAATGAATCTTCTGCTGGGCAAAAAATTTGCAGCAGGGTATTGGAAGATGAGAATATACAGATAGTGGATAATTTTACAGATATTGAATATCCGAAAAATTCCAAATTAAAATTTGAAAAAGAGCAGGGCAAACAGGAAAAGCCGTCTAAATCGAAAAATTTTGAAATAGCTCCGGCTTGGCAACATACGAGTTTCACAGAAATTTCGCGAAATTTGGAATATAGAGACCATGTCCATATCTTGCAAGAGGCAGAAGTGAAAATTCCTGCAGGCAAAGTGATGGGGACTCTTTTGCACAGTATTTTTGAACACGTGGATTTTAACGCAAACGAAAACGATATTCGCTCTTTGGTGGAAAGCAAATTAGGCGGCTTTAAGGAATTTTCTAAAAATACGGCAGAGGGAGAAAAGAGAAAAACCTGGGTTGAAAAACAGGTTAAGCTAATTTTGAATAAAAGTTTAGGCGAAGCCGGAAAGCTATGTGAAATAGATGCGAGCAACAGAGCGGCGGAATTGAATTTTTTTATGAAAGCGGAAAATTTGGATTTGAAAAAAATAAAAGAAGTAATGCAAGAAAAAATCTTGGACTTTGAAAATGAAGATTTGCTTGCAAAATACATTAAAGGTGCAATGGATTTGGTATTTTTGGGCAAAGACGGAAAATATTATATTTTAGACTGGAAATCAAACAACCTTGGCGATTTTTCAAAGGCCGGAATGGAAGGAGCCATGCTGGGCAGCGCTTACCACTTGCAATACTATATTTACGCCGCTGCACTAAAACGCTGGCTGGAGCAAATACACGAAAACTTCAACTTCAAAGAAAAATTCGGCGGAGCCTATTATATTTTTATAAGAGGCGTAAATGAAGAAAACTCCGATGGAATTTATTTTTCCAGCGGAGAGGATATTGCAGATTCAGTAGAGGAACTAGATGGGATTTTCTGAACTGGTGAGCGCAAAACGAAGCTTTAAGTTTGAGTCTTTGGTTTGCCTTTCTACATAAAAAAAGTTGATTGAATGCAGAGAACCATCTGCCCAACCTCTCCCTTTGCTTTATTTTGCTCCAAGCGGGCTTCTTCCCATTCGGAGCGAATCCATTCCATTGAGTTCAAATTAGGGTCGTCTGCGCTTGCAAAACGGTTTTGCAAGCCGCATTCCTCAAGTGCCTGCAAAACAGCAGTGGTTTTGCCCGTTTGCCTTGGCTCGGCAAGCCTTTGGCAAATTTGGCTAACTAGCTTTCTTTTAAACAAAGTACCCATATAAAAAATATACAAAATACTCAGTACACTTTACAAAATACTCACTATACTGAGTATTTTGTAAAGCCGTTCAGTCCACTAAAACGCAAAAGTCAATATCCCACCCACGGCGAAAACACCTGCGGCTGTGCCGAAAATAATCTTTGATTTCCCGCTTTCATCAGATTTTTTCTTGTAATTATTATAGTCCGTGGGGTCTGGATTCGATCTTGAATCATTTGCCTTTTTTGCGTAATTAGATTGATCAATATACTTTGAAACAGCAACTCCGCCAAGCGCTGCCGCGGCGGTGAATGTCAAAATTCTTGTCCAGCCACGCCAGCCCAAACCGCTGCTGCTTGATGTGCTTTCTTCGCTGGTTGCCACTTTCGCTTTCTCACCTTTGAGGGCGTAGTTCAAATCCAAGTTCTGTGCCTTTAGCTCCGATCTCAAAAGAGAATCTGCATGGGTACGCCATGGGCCATAGCCTTCCATAGACTCAAACCTGCTCAAAGGCTTAAAAGTGCCATTCACTTTGAGAGGAACTGCTTTGCGCGAAAGGGTAAGCTCCTTCATTGCCAAGTTGAAAGAAGCGGAATCTTTGTAAACAAAGGGATAGTTCAGGTAGCTCACGCCCACCAAAAAGCCTTCCGTGCTGCGGTTCATAGCTTTTGCTGTGTCGCGCGGTATGCCAACCAAGCCGGCAAAATGGAAAGGGCTCTTGGCATTTGCGGTGTCTTGTACCTCTATTTCAAAAACCTCTTTTTCCACATCATAAGTACCGAGCGTTATCTGGGCATTCAAAGCATTTTCCGCAGTGAGCAGGCTTTCGGTGGCTATTATATTGTCTTCAATGGTTTCCAGCGAGCGCGCCAGCTTGTCTTTATATGTTTTGTGCTTGTTTTGCAACACGCCCACCTGCCTTATGCCTTCGTCTCGCCATGAGGTTTTTCTGCGTTCAAACTCCTGCAGAGTTTCATCTGGTTTCTGAGGCTCAAGCACAGGGTACGTATTGCTAAAATCCGCAAGGATTTTGACCAGTTCCGAGTCAATTTGCGCAATTCTAGCTTTAACTCTGCCAATTCGCCCGCGGTAGCCTTCCAATGTTGTATCTTTAGCAAGGATTTTTGGGAAATCTATCTCGCCCTCCTTGCTGAAAATGCTCTTCTCCTGCAAGGTTACACTGAGCTTTAACTTCTGCGCCGGTTGCAGGGTCAGGGTTGTATCCCAAGGCTCGTAGTTTTCTTTTTGCATTTTTATAATTGCGTAGCCTGGCAATGCGAGGTTATATTCAGCGGGGCTTGCCCCGATTTCTTCTTTATTGAGATATATGGAGGCAGCCGCAGGGCTAGTTTTAATATCAATGGAGCAATAGAGCGCGGCTTGATTTTCTTCTATCTTTTTTTTGGTTCGCTCAAGCTCAGTTTGTCTGTCTGCAAAGGGTTTGTAGTCGCGCAGCATTCTTTCGCCAAGCTCCTTTTCTCTTTTTGCCTTGCGGGCATCAAATTCGGATTGTTTTTCATATTCGTCTTTTGGCTCCAGGGGCGGCATCTGCGATATGGTTCTTTTTTTTGAGTTCTCAATTTCCTTTTGCATTGCCAAAATGCTGTCTTGCACCAATGCGCGCCTGCGGGAATAGGTTTCAAAGCTGGCAGTATCTTTGGCGGAAAGTTCCACAAGGTTAAGGGGTCTGTTGGCGGTAAGTCCCAGTTTCTGCGGTGTATCAGGCTTGGGAGTGGGAGCAACAGGCATGCCTGTGGAATCCAGAGGAATTTGGAACTTTATCGCACCTTCTTGGGCAAAAGCGAAAGACAGTGCAACCAAAACAAGAAAAAGAGGGACTTTGTTCATAATGGCAGGTAATATAGAAAAAAAATTTAAAAAGCCCATCTGCAAATGCTTTATCAAGCGGCAGGCTACTTATTTTGCAAACAGGTGTTTGCATTTTTACATTTATGTTGAAAATAGAGTTCCAATTTTCTATATTCTCATAATGCAAAAACTTCATCCACCAGACCTGAGCAATCTGCCAGATAAAATAGATCCAGATAATATTCCTGGCATTGATTACTATTTGGAAGCCTTGGAAAAACCAGAGGGTAACCCAAGCTGTATAAATGATTACGATGACCTTACAGTAATGGGTTGCATAGAGGCGGCGAATTTTATGGGTCCGCAGTTCAAAGAAATATGGGATAGATCAACGGAACTGCTATATGGACAACAAGGAAATTGAAGATAAGCGAACAAAATCTTTGGTTGGCGTTTTCCTTACAATGGTAAAGTTAGGCTATAATTATGTACAAGATTTGATGATTTTGAAGATAAGATACAGAATAAAAGGCAAGGCACAACCACAAAAATCAGCAGGATTAACAGCGGCGGCATTGCTACGGTTTAGACCAGTTCTGCCTAAAAATCCAAGTGATGAAGATCTCTTTCGGCAAGAAACAAACGAAGCTTTTGCTATATTTAATGGGCTGTGCGTGTGTTCGGAATTGGGAAATGGCAAAATAAATTTGCAATTCGTTGAGAAATTCTTAACTCTGCCAGAATCTCCAGAATGGGTTTCAAACCTTCGTTTTCTGCTAAGGCACCGAAATTATACACCAGAGTCATTGATTATGGTGTTTGACACTCTGGTGAAGTATGCGAAATGACATTTCTCATACAAAAATCACACTTTTTTAATTTTTTTGTCATTTTTTTGGCTATTTTAGTTCATTTTTGGAAAAAATTTACTATATTCGTAAGTAGTTTATAACTCTGGAGGTTTTTATGAACGGATTTCAAAAGGTTGGGCTGGCAATAGTTATTGCTGCCAGTATGGCTTTCGCTCAACTGTGGACAGTTAATGCACGTTCTGGGCAAGTGCAATTTCCGTGGGTGGTAGAGTGCACAAGTAGCCCCGATTTTGACCAAACCGATGATAACGATCCGTGCTATAAAAAAGAGGGCGGCTGGTGGTTTGGATATGTGGCTGGATGGGAAGGGACAAATCAAGTAGGTCCTAAGGCTTGCATTGGCAGTCCAGGTATGCCTCCAGATGGCGGTAGCAAAAGCGGAATAAATAAGGTAGAAGCCAAGATAAATGGTAATTGGGTTAATTTTAATGGTGCAGATGATGAGGCAGTATGTGAAGGCCCTGCGATAACAGATAAAAGCGATGGCTCTTCGTTGATGGGTGCAGACGGTCTTGAGATTAAGTTTACAGTAGGTCCAGGGTACATAGAGTCAACTAGCAATACTTATGAGCCTAGCTTGGCTGGAATTGGAGTTAATATGGGCGAATATCCAACCAAGGCCTTTGAACGTAACCTTGAGAGTAAAAACGGCTTTTGTTTAACCTACATCAGTGACCACGTAAACAATAGAAGTCACACAGCCAATACAGGAGTTGACTTGGAAATTGTGCTTGGCTGGGACGAAGGCATAAAAGGTAATCTCGTTAAAGGTTTTGACACTTGGTATTCCGTAATTCCAGAATCCAATAACCAGAGAGTGACAAAAGATTTTACATGGAATGGCAATCCCCAAGTATTTGTAGCTGGTACTACCCCTCCCGACCCGAATGAAGCGGGTATGTTTATTCAGGATAATTATACTAGCTGGGGAAGTAATTTTGGTAAAGATGGTTACCCCGGTCCATTTCCTATAGAAAAAGCAACAAAGGAGATGACAGCAGTAAAAATAGCCTTATCTGGTTATCAAGCCGCAGAGGTTAATTTTAAGCTGATAGAATTCGGTTTTGCCGGCACATGCGGCAAAGGCGGCACTCCGGTTAATGCAGGTGCTCGTCCGGCAAATCCCGTTAGCTTTGCGATGAGCAACAAAACACTTTCTATGAATTCTTCTGTTGGCAAACCGCTCACAGTTCAAGTTATCAATCTCCAAGGTTCTGTTGTTCAAACCAAAACAATGAGCGATGGCGACAAACTGAGCTTGCAGAACCTGCCTACCGGTGTTTACATGGTTCGCGTTCCTGCACAGGGCTACGTTGCCAAATATGCAATTAAATAATTTTTATTGTCAATAAAAAAGGCGTTGCAAAAGCAACGCCTTTTTTTGTTACTTAATAACTCCTTAAAAATATTCGCCCCGCAACAGACATGTATATAAATTTTCTATCTTACCTTAAATGCCTCAAAAATACTTCAACATAGCTGGTCCCTGCAATTCAAACAAGCATTATATGCTTGACCCTTTGCGTAATATAGGCAAAGAACTGACAAATTTAATAGAACGAGAGAATTATTTTGTCATACACGCCGCTCGGCAAAGCGGAAAGACAACTCTACTAAAAGAGCTTACTCGCAAAATAAATGCAGATGGTAAGTATTATGCTTTATATTGCTCTTTGGAAAAGATACAAGGAATTACAGAAGCAAAAGAAGCTATGCCAGAGATAATAGACGTTTTAAAAATGGCTTTTTATAGCTCAAATTTTCCCAAAGGAGATATGTTTGCAAAAGAATCCAGCAATATAGGTTTTGCCTCCTTGCTGCAATTTGAACTTTCAAAAGTCAGCAAAATTTTAGACAAGCCTTTGGTCATATTCTTTGACGAAGCCGATTGTCTTAGCAACGGAACTCTAATCACATTTTTAAGGCAGCTTAGGGATGGATATATAAATAGGAACAGCGGTTCTTTTGTCCATTCCATTGCCTTAGTAGGAATGCGCAACATAAGGGACTACAAAGCCCACATTCGCCCAGACAGCGAAACGCTCGGCAGTGCAAGCCCATTCAACATAGTGACCGAAGCTATGACTTTGGAAAATTTCACGAAAGACGATGTTAAGGAACTTTACAATCAGCATACCACAGAAACTGGTCAGGTATTTGAATCGGTAGCGGTTGATTATATTTTTGAACAAACTCAAGGTCAGCCTTGGCTTGTGAATGCAATAGCGAGGGAAGCGGTTGAGAAAATTTGCAAATCTGATTATTCCGCCGTCATAACACAAGATATTGCAAAGCAAGCCATACAAAATATAATTTTGGCAAGAGGAACGCATTTTGATTCGCTTATGGAGAGGCTAAAAGAGGAACGTGTCCGCAACGTTATACAACCTTTGATTTTGGGCGAGGAAGTAGATAGAACAACCGACAATTATTTATATGCCAAGGATTTGGGTTTGATAAGGGACTTCAATGGAAAAGTTGAACCGTCCAATCCAATTTACGCAGAAGTAATCATAAGAGCCATAACTTGCACCGCACAGGAGGCTTTTAAAAACAGCAAACCGAATTCCGATTTGCCCAAATATATAAAAGCTGGCAAAATAGACATAAACCATCTGCTCAAAGATTTTCAGTCTTTTTGGAGAGAGAATAGCGAAATTATCTGGGATGAACTTTATGAGGAGGGATTTCGCGAATACAAAGAAGCCTCCCCCCATTTGGTTTTGCAGGCATTTTTGCAGAGAGTGATAAATGGGGGAGGGCATATTTCAAGAGAGATGGCACTCGGTAAAAAACGTGTTGATATTTGCGTTGAGTGGAAGAATCAGAAATACCCGATTGAGCTTAAACTTTACAAGGGAACTAAAACAATAAAGGATTCCACAGAGCAAATTTTGAAATATATGGATAAAGTAGGCTCAAAAGAAGGCTGGGTGGTGATTTTTGACCGCACACCAAAGAAAAGCTGGAGCAAAAAACTTTACGTGAAAGAAGTTAAGCCTGCGGCTGGAAAGAAGATAACTATTTTTGGGTGCTAAGAACAATCGTTATATTAACGATACAATTACTCTCCACAATTCCATTGCTCGGGAAAATCCCGAACAGTCCATATTTGACGCTTTTACGGCTAATGAACGATGGCTATTTCCTTATTTTTTAATTAACGCCTTGAAAGAATAAACCAAAAGCGAGCCGGTGTTATTTGCTGGAATGGCGGCATTAAATTCCACAACCCATAGGAATTTTGTTGCTTTCTTAATATCAAAAGGCGTTTCGTCTTTGTCTTCGCTTGCTGCAAAAGAACCCATGCCTTTTAAATCTTTCACATTAATTCTCACCTCGCCCTCTTCTGCCTGTGCGGGAACATCTGCATACCAAAAATCGGCATCGCTTACCGCAACGCGGAATTTATGTGCTCCGCCTGCATAGTAGTAAGTAAAGGCTACTATTCCATTCAGATCATTTATCCTCATTTCTTCTATGCTGCTTATCTCATCACTTGAAACATTTAACCCCAGTGCTGCTTGGTCTCCAGCCTCTGTTAGTTTGTATTGATTCAATTTAATGGCAAGTTGTATAGGGTTTTCTGCAACCATATTGTTGATAATATAATGAAGAGGGGCATCTCTAGTTGTTAGCAAATTTTGCAAAATGGCATTAGTGTTGTCAAGCCGGCACTCTTTTGCCTCATTATTCGTTATAGTGGGGTTTTCGGTTGGGCAGCTCCAGAACTGTGTTAAATTTTCGTCTTTGTTGGCTTTTAATGTGTAGCCATAAGGGTAGGTATTGAATAAGGCCGATTTACCGCCTGATTTGCCAAGGTCTGATATTAAAACAGGCTCAAGAACTTCCGCCGAAGAGCTGCTAGTACCGCCTTGAGAAGTACTGGAATTGGACGTGTTTGGGTTGTTGTTCTCGCTGGAACAGGCAATAAATGCCAACACCGCGCTTGCCACGATGATTTTTTTTAACATAAAGAATCCTCCAAGTGTGGTTGCTATATGAGAATAATATAGAAAAATCACAAAAAAAAGCCATTTTTCAAAAAATAGCCCATTTTATGTTATTTTGGTTTAAAAAAATCTATATTTACACCTATATAGTGAGGCTCCTATGAAAATTCTTGTGTTTGCATTTCTGCTGTTAGCTACTCAGGCTTTGGCTGGTCCCGTTAGCCATTTTGGTGCTTTGAAGCGTTGCACCAATAATATATGCGGTTCAAAAAACGGAACGGAATCAACGCCAATTTTCTTTAAAGGCCCAAGCCTCTACTGGAGCGATGGCTCTGGAAAGTCTTTTTACAATATGGAAACTGTGGACTGGTTTGTGGATAATATGCAAATAGGTGTTATTCGCGCAGCAATGGCAATAAAGTGGTATGGAAACGGCACCGAAGCGGTGAACAAACCCGGTGGATTTGCCGGATACTTGCAAAACAACAAAGAAGGTCAAAAGACCCTCATAAAACAAGTGATAGATGCAGCTATAGCAAACGATATATACGTGATAGTTGATTGGCATTCCCACAATGCGCACGATGAAACTAATGAGGCAAAGGATTTTTTTGTGGAAATGGCCAACGCATATAAAAACGTACCCAATATAATTTGGGAAGTGTATAATGAGCCTATTAGTGCTAGCACAAACCAAGTAAGCTCTCATGCAAATACAATTGTAAGTGCACTTCGCAGTGCTGGCAACACCAATCTAGTGCTTATAGGCAGCCCAAGCTATTCCAAGCAACCACAGCAGCAAGCTTCGGATTGGGGTTCTTCAAGGGACCAAAATGTTGCCTTTACCTTTCACTTTTATGCGGCTTCCCATGGATTTCCAAATGGCGATAACATAGGCACAAGTGCGCAAGGCGCGAGGACCGCAGGCAATGCAGTTTTTGGTTCCGAATGGGGCGCGGTTAATTACAACGGTGATGGCGGTGTAAACACAGACGCAACGAACTTGTGGACAAATTGGATGGATGATAATAAAATCAGCAACTGCATGTGGAATGCAAGTGATCTAAACGAAGGTTCTTCTTTTTTTACTAACGGCACTAACACAAATAATATGTCAACAAGTAGATTAGCTAGTTCGGGAAAATATTTTCAAACCTATATGGGAAAGTCTGGAAAGAAATGGACTGATCAAATACCTTCAAATCATCCTAAGGGGAGTGATGTTGTTAAATCCGTTAAAGATGGAAATTCCATCACGCTTTCCGCAGCCGACCTTGGTTTAGATGGAGATGTTTCGGATGTTAGCGAGCCGGAATTTGGGAGTGTTTCAAAAACCGCAAACAGTATCACTTATACAACTCCTAACAGTGGCTCTACTGGTGATAAAATCAAGCTTATTTACAAAATAACCAAGGGCGGTGTAACCGTTCAAAGCAAAATCACAATAAACATAACAGATAGAAAACCTGGTCTGCCACCTATAGCCCCCATTGCGGTTAGCCGCAAAGCCCCTACTGATATAAATATTATCAGCACTTTATCGGTTCAAGACCCTACTGGGCAGGGCGTGGAGTTTGAGAGTGTTTCTGTTGAGCCCTCTTCCATGGGAACGGTTGCCATTTCATCTGCTAAAAATATCGCTACCTTTACTCCTGATGCTTCACAGCACAACGTTGCTTCAGCAGAGGCAACCCTCAAATATACAGTCAAAGTCAAAAACGGAACGAGCAACAGTACTTCAAGCGTTGTTTTGAAGCTACAGAATTTTGCGCCAACAATAAGGCCTCTCCCTGTCGACACTTATGCGCCCTCCGCTCCTAACACAGCTCCTGTGGGTTTTGGAATGGATCAGAAAAGGTTTAACGGCAAAGATGCAGACGGAGACCCAATAACGATCAAGAAATATTATTTGGCTCCTGAATATCCGGGCAGATTAGAACTGGTGAAACCAGACTCCCTTGTTTATCATCCAGAGGCTGGCAAAAAAGGCAGAGTTGTTATTTTGGCAGTGATTACAGACGGCTCTTTGGATTCGCCCACAGGCTGGGCTAGCGTAACGCTCACCGGCGATGGCACGGAATTTAATGTAACACCACCGACATCAATACCGGGCGTTATAGATCCTATAGATCCTGGAGAACCTGTTCCTGTACATCAATTCAGCAAGGCTAGGAGCATAGGCATTGCTCCCATTGGTTCTGGAAAAATAGAGCTTTATTTTGAACGTGGCGGTGTTGCAAAATTGGATGTTTATTCGCTTTCTGGTAAAAAAATGGGGAGCTTGCTGAATGGGCATCAAAACGCTGGTTCAAAAGAGGTTTCGCTGAACAGCCTTAATTTGCAGAAGGGTGTTTATATTTTGCGTTTAAGCCAAGGGTCACAGGTTAAAACATTGAGGATTGTAAATTGAAAAACATATCCTTAGGAGATTGCTCTATGTTTAAAAAAATCATTGCGGCTGGTGCCGTGGCTTTGTTCTTCGCCTGTACTTCAAATGATAATCCTCCTCCTCCTTCTCCAGGCGGAGGTATTGAAGATCCCTCATCTTCTTCAAAACAAGAAGAAAGCAAAACCCCGGTTTCTTATTATGGCAAATTAAAAGTAAGGCAGGGTACGCCTTATTTAGATGGTTCAAAAAAGGGCAGCGAGGTGCAGCTAAGAGGCGTGAGTTTTGGCTGGAGCAATCTAGAGCCTGCGCGTTTTTATGAAGCCGTTTCTGTGAAGCGTATAGTAGAGGATTGGAAAGCGGAAATTGTGCGAGCTGCTTATGGCACCACATCTACTCAATTTATCAGCAATACGGCTAAGGATAACCGTGAAAGAGTAGAAAGAGTGGTAGATGCGGCAATAGAAAACGGTATTTATGTAATTATAGACTTTCATTCTCATAATGCTCATAATGAGGTTCAACAGTCAAAAGATTTTTTTGAATATATGGCAGAAAAATATGGCTCTTATGATAATGTGATTTTTGAGATTTTCAATGAGCCTGTTTGCAGAGCGAGCAGTGCAACCAACTGTGCCGCTTCAGATAGAATAAATTGGGCAGAGATAAAAAGCTATGCGGAGCAAATTATTCCTGTAATACGTGCACATTCCAACAACCTTATTCTTGTTGGTACACCTCAATGGTCTCAAAGAATTCAGGATGTTGCAAGCAATAAACTTAATGATGAAAATGTGGGTTATGTCTTGCATTTTTATTCTGCTTCACATCCTTTGTCGAATTGGCGTAGCGTTATTGAAAATGCATTGAATTCAGGGGTTCCTATTTTCGTAACCGAATACGGCACAACCCACTCAGACGGTGGGCAGAATAATAATTACAATACGCACAATGCCGATCGAACAGATGAATGGCATTCCTTTATGGATGAGAAAAAAATATCTTCTGCAGCTTGGCAGATAAACGATAAATACGAAGGCTCTGCATTTTTTGGCATTCAGGATGCTAGAGGAAAGTTCGATTTGAACGGAGATTGGGCAGACCAAAGCAAAATGACTGAGTCTGGGAAATACATATTCAATAAACTGAATGGGTATTCTCAGAACGCTCCTTGGAGGAAATAAAATTGCAAAAATTCTATATTATGGATATGATTTCTAAAAATTGCAAATTGGCTTATACAGTTTCATTAGCTGTGCTGTTTTTGTTTTTTAACGATGCTTTTGCCGCTTTTGACACTTACAGAAACCGCGATTCCGAGCGATTTTTGAAGAAAGAGGCTAAGCCCTTCCACGCAGACCGAGATGTGGTGGTTGTGATTATGCGGGAGAGCATACCTAGGGGTGGAGGCTACACTTACCAATACCCACGCGAAAACCCGGAACCCAGATTTACCGATAAATACGCTATGGAAGGCGATTTATCCATGGAAATAGAACTGATAGCGAGTGATTATTCTGGAGTTGCTATATGTATAGCTGGCTCCAAGGATGTTACTCCCTATCTAGAAGAGGGCGTTTTGGAATTTTGGATTAAGGGTGCTCAAGGCGGTGAAGTGGCTCAATACGTGCTTTTAGACGATGGAGTTAAAAGCAACGGAGAATCTTTGCAGGTTAAAATAGGCTCCAAAAGCTTTGGCGACATAACAACGGAATGGCAAAAGATAAGCATACCCCTTAGGCTGTTCGGGAACATGGGCGTTTATTGGGATTCCAAAAACCGGAGAGAGGTTTTTATGCCCTTTTCTTGGGCTAATGTAAAGGGTTTTAGAATAGAGGTGCGCAAAGATGAAAATCAGGCTTTCAAGGTTTGGATAGACGATATAGTAATCAAAAAGGTTGGCGAAGAATACAAAGGACCGGAAGGTTATCCTTTCCGCAATATTTTGTGAGGATTGCATGAGAGTAAAAATTATATTCGGTTTGTTCTTTTTCGTATCTTTTGCGTTTGCTCAAAGCGAGAGTAATTTGCCACAATTAGAGGCTCGTTTAGATTCGCTTGGAGAATATGCAGGCTCTACGGTTATAGGCAAAGATGATGCTCCCGTTGCTGTTTCTGGCGATTTAGCGGTGCGTTTTTCCCATTACGACTATTCAAAAACCGCTACTTTGCAGAGTAGCACTGGAATGCGCACCTTTGTCAATTCAGCCTTAAATGCTTTTATTGTTGTTTCTCCAGCATCTTATTTAACCGTGTTTTCCAGTTTGTACCTGCCCTTTGATTTTAGCGGATATTTTGTGAACAGGCAAGCCTTTGTCCCTAATACTGGAAATTTTGGCAATATAGGGGAAAGGGTGCCATATTTCCATCCATCTGCTGATTTTTATGGGGTTTCCATAAACGAAAATATGCTCGTAGGTATGGATATGCGCGGCGGTGCGTTTGGCGCAACCTTGATTATGGGTGGCGTTATTTGGACCACTCAAAGCCCGCTGACCATATATGAACGTGAAACAAGCCCACGCTTCATCTCTCAATACGAACTCTACGAAGAGGAAAAGGTGGTAAGCACCTATTACAAAGAAAAGGGCTTTAAGCCGGTGAAAGAAGGCGGCAGGTCTTTTTGGACAAACCGTCCTTTTGGCGGAATATTGCTAGATGTGCACACTTTGCCTTGGGATCTAAAAGGCCAGGTTTTGCTTTCGCAGCCCAACAGCGTGGATATTGGTACCAGAGACGGCTTGCGCCTTAACACAAGGGATAACAGTGAGCTTGCTATGGTGGGTACCTACGACAATCGCGGCATGGTTATAGGCGGGCGTTTTGCAAAGGAAAAAATTGATTTTGGCCAAGCTAGTTTAACGCTTGGCGCAAATTATATGGGAATTACTTTTGATCCAGACCAAATATATGAACAAAACACTTATGGTGTTGTTAAAAATCCCGATACCACCTTGAAATTTGAAAATCTGCATGTTGCCTCCATAGATTTAAAAGGCAATTTAAATCCGCAATTCTTTTTGTCTTTTGATTTTGCTCTCAGTTGGGACGATACCTCAACTTTCCGTCCTACATTTCCATGCATTCCAGATGGGCCTGATGGTAAATATTGCTATGATGCCACTAACTACAGCTCATCCACTTCCTCGCCCGCTTTTGGCTTTTATGTAAAAGCACAAGACAAGCATTGGCAGCCGGTGACCGTGGAGCTGATATATTTGCCCAAGGATTTTTATTCACCTTATTCAATGTCTAACCCCGATAGGGTTTCTGCTTGGCGCAAAGACCAATTCTATGTTGGTGCGGGAACTTTCCGCTATGGGCCAAATATGGTTGGTGCAAATATTAAATTGGAACCTGAGTTTGATCGAGGGCGTTTTGATGTGCAATACGGAATTCATAGGCAGGTGGAAGAAGGCATGGATGTGATAAATTTCAGATACAATTTAGTTGGGCGTTACTTATGGGAAACTTCCACTAGTTGGACCAAGCATAAGCCTTTCTTTAAAGCGGATTCCGGCAACGCCATCACAACAGACCGTTATACCTATAGAGTGGCAGCAGGAGCTAATAACTATAAACTCGGCGACCAAGCTGGAGGCCTGCGTAGCGGCTACGGAGAAACATGGGATGCTTTTGTTCCTTACGAAAATGCTCAAGATGCTTTTTATTGTGCACAGCTTAATTTTTACTCAGATGCCTCCAATGTGCCATGCAATATGCCTACTAGTGTAAAATGGAATTCCACAGTAGCTATAGATATGGGTTATGATATTGGGCATTGGTTTGGCACAGAGAGAAGTATAATGTTGCAATTATATACTGCTCTTTCAGGTGTTTCAACCTCTTTTACCCCTATAGCTTATACTGATAAATACGATAACGATATGCTCATGTGGAATTGGTTTGTGCAGTCGGAGCCTGCAATAGCCATTACGCCTAAATTGCATGGGGTTTTAATTTTAGGCTTTGAGATGTTCCGTGCGGAGAAAGCTTATGCCGAGTTAGGTATAAAAACTTCAGCTAATTCTAATCTAAATCCGCCATCTTCCTATTCTGGGTTATATCCAGCTGGCTTATATGAATATAAATTTTCTCCCATAAATATCCTCAATACCGCTATAGGAGTGGGTTTTGACTGGGATTTTGCAGCACGTGCAGGTTTGCATGTGCGTTATAAATATTTAACGAATAGTGATGAAAATTTGCCGCAGAATAATTGGAAAGTTCACTATGTTCAAGCCGAAACAAAGGTTTGGTTTTAATAAGCGAGGCTGTGAAATATGAATAAAAAATTGATTTTTGCTTTTTTTGCAACCTGCTCACTAGGTTCTTTTGCTTATGCAACAGAAGAAATAGAGAATAGAGTAGAGGATATTAATGCTCGCAAGGGGCTTGAAATAAGCGGAACAGTTCGTAGTGCTTCTTTTAACTCTTATTTTGAATCTCCAGATGAAAAACCCAACCGCACAGAAGGCAACAATAACGGTTGGTACACAAATAAAATGCCTAGCCACGAGATTTCTGAATTTGTGCAAGTGGACTTGAATTTTAAATTCCGCCCTTGGGATATAATAACCGCTAATTTGCTTTTGCGTTTGGGTGCTGGTGCGCAGGAATATTTTGCTGCTGCCGCTACAACGGTAAATGTTCCTTGGATGAATATTGAGGGCAATTTAGGCGAGAATTTCTATTGGGTTGTGGGTGATTTTCGCCAGTCATATTCACCGCTAACCCTTTATATGCCGAATTTGGATATTATTTACGAGCCTATGATATTTGCCCGCAAGCGTGAAATGGCTCAAAAAGAAGCATTATTAGAAGGTAATCAGAGAAATTTGCAGGGTTTTAATTTGCAGTTCCGCCCGCAGCTCGGTGAGCTATTTGGCGAATTGCGAGTTGAGGCTTTGGGAGCTAGGCTTCGCCGCGCAGGTTATCTGGATGCAAGCGGTGCTATGGGCAATATGCTCCCCAACGAGGGCATTCCGGGAGCTACACAGGCAGGGCGTTTTGACAAGTTCCTGTTTGGCACAAACATTGAGTTGCTGCCGCTTAATAAAAATCTGCTGATTGGCGGGACTTACCTGTCAATTTTTGATGACAAAGGTACTTCCAAATACTACTCTTGTCCAAATTGCAGTATAGATTCTTTAACTAGAGCCTCTCTGCTAAATACTTTGGATTCCTTGCCGCAAAAGACATCTATCTCCGCAGTCAGAGCAGGCGCGGATATTGCTGGAATACTGGGAAATAGTTCCTTAATTGCAAATTTAACGGGTGAATATGCAATGTCCAACGATATGGTTTATGATTTGTTTCCCGTATATAAAGATCCGGAAAATGGGGATAATTCAGTTATAGGCACAACAAATACAAGTAGAGAAGAAAAAGGAAGCGCAATGCTTATGCAATTGGATTTAGGCTACAAAAGTGATATAAATGTTGTACTTTCCACTTCCTTTATTCGCAACGATTCCTCTTGGTTTAACAACGTAGCACAGTCACCTTCATTTTTTGCTCGCAGGGTGCTGAATACCGATAAAGACGTGGGTTGTGCTTATAATTTTCGGGGACAATGCGGTAGTAACCGAGAAGATTTTAATTTGAGTAAATATGGGGTTTATTCCCCGCTATATTCTACCTTTGATGCACTTTATTTCTTTACGCCAAAACATTCGCCCATGCAGGTGTCACTTGCACCAGGTGCGCCTGATGCTTCGGCTCAAACTATAAGCTACAATATTAGCCCTTATGCGAAAAATTCTTGGAATCCTTCAATTCTAACACGGGCAGAGCTTGCTCTATTGGAAGAACTCTCCGATTTAAATTTGCAGATGTCTTTGCCAAACGGCTTTGCCACTTCTAACCGCCAGGGTTATCAAGAAGTTTTTACCGTAAATTGGAAGGGATTGGCAGAAATTAAGACTTTATATGCAAATTATGAACAACTTTCTGCAAATGCTGGTGCAAATGTCGCAAAATATTCGGAATTTGGCGGAGGTGCAAAGATAAATGTTCTTGGAATTCTCGGTTATGAACAGAATCCTCTTGAACTGAGCGGTAGCTATAAACACAGCGCAAAAGAGCAAGATTGGAATTCTTTTGGCAAGGCAGAGTTTAATAGCGATTTTATAAATGCCGGTTTTTATTGGCGCTTTTTTAGAAAATTCGGTTTAACATTTGGTTATCAGCAAATAGGTTCAGAACTGAATACTGCTGGTGCAAATGTCCAAGTTTTGCAGATGTCAAATTTAAAAGTTTTAATTGTGCCTATTGTAAATACAAAGCAAAACCAATTTATGGCAGGGCTAGATTACACCGTGGCAAAAAATGCTTGGCTTTCTATAAACTACGGGGCTATAAGCGTAGAAAATACCTACAAATTAAAAACCAAAACTGACGATGACGATATATATGGATATAGCTATGTGACCGATGGAAAGATAAGCACCGGAACAAATATGGCAATTTATAACGTTGTGAATGCTATTGATAAGAATGCTACGGAGTTAAAACATAAATTTTCGCGAAGTATTATTGAAGCAACCATCAATGTGGAATTTTAAGAGGTAAATATGAGATATGCAATAATAGTTTTAGGTTTGGTTTGCAGCATGTCTTTTGCTCAGGTTTCTGCTGCACTAGACAGCATAGAAGAAAATGTAATTGGTTTTGCTATAAATGGCCATGCTAAGGGTGGCGTATTATCTTCTACTCTATCTTCTGCGGCATTATTGCCAAATGGCGAAGATGTTTCGGAATATTCGGCTTTTAGCGACTTTTTATTGAACATTTCCGTTCGCCCCAGCAACGAAACAAAAGCTACTTTTGATTTGCGCTTTCACAAAGACTGGCAGTCCGCATACCGCGAGGGCAATAACTCTCCCATAGTCAGGTGGTGGAGCTACGATGGCAATATACTGGATAAAAAGCTGAAATTCAATTTGGGAACAATGCGCGTTGCCTACACGCCACTAACCATTTATTTACCAGAACCCGAACTTATTATGGAACCGGAAATTTTTGCATCTTATAGAAAAGAGGCTATGGAAGATAGATATTTAGATGGCACAAACCGCAGGCTTTTGCAGGGGTTAAATGCAGAGTATAGAATTTCTGCCGGGGTGTTTGATAATATTCTTTTGCAGGGTACGGTTGCGCGCCTGCGTAAAGTAGCAGATGCATCAGACAGGCTATCTTTTGATTTTGATTCAAATAAGGATAGGTTTTCCACAGCTGCGCGTGTTGGCGTTGAAACTTATGGTGCTTATTTTGGCATAAACGATGTTTATACATTTAACAGATTTAGCAGTTCTTATAAAGATTCCATTGCAGACTATGAAAAAAACAATGTGCTGAGTTTTGAACTGAACTATAATAGCAAAAAACTGCTCACTGGTTCGGTGAGTTTTGGCATTGGAGCTGAATATGCTTTATCTAACTGGAGCCATTACCGCTGGCAAAAAATAACAAAAGAACCAGAAACATATTTGGATTTTGCCACAATTGATTTGCCTTCTAACACTGCTGCCGGTATTTCAAATGTTTATCCATATTATAAAACAGCAGCAAGCACACAACCTATGTACGAACTTTCTAGAATAGAAGGTACAAAAGGCAATAGGGCTTTGCTTGGCAATGGGTTTGTGCAATATAGCGATAATCCGTTTGAAGTAAAACTCTCAGGGCATTTCTTGAATACAGATAAAGATTTTGAAGCTGAACTTGCGGCCTCTCCTGCATATTTGCCCAATTTGCCAATACTCAACAGCGATGCGGCTTTGGAATATAATTTGCAGCAGTTCCGCACAGGTTCTTTGGAGAATATGTATTATTCCCTTTACTACACTTTGCCTTTGAGTGCTATTACAATAGTGAGCGGATCGCTAGGAACACCCAGCTCTATTTTTGGCGGTCGAAACCCTATTTACCAAAGTTTTAAACTGGATAACAATTATAAACTTGCCCAGTACTATCGCAATTCATACACCCAGCAAACTTATACTCGCTTAGAACGCAGAGGGCAATTTTTGGATCCTTCCGTGAATTTGGCACTGCCAAATGGCTATGCTACCCCAGATAGAACCGGTGGTGATGCAGACTTAAATTTTGTTTGGAACAAAGCGGTGAGTGTTAAAGCTATTTTTGGAACTTATTCTTCGGAATTCCAAGGCAAATACACTCGTCTTGGCGGTGGCACAGAGGTTAATATTGCGCGCCTCGCAGGTTTAGGCAAGGCATTGACCATTTCCGGTTCTTATGAACAGAATAAACAGGAAGAAGGATTGAACGACCCGCAAACTGACCGTATTATGGCTGGGTTTAAAGTAGGAATATGGCGTGGGCTTTCTTTGCTTGGCGGTTTTCAGCAGCTTGGCAAAGAATTTAAAAATCCTTATGTGCTTATAAACGACCCCGAAGCTGGTTATTTGGCAGTTAATAAAACTAGCGAACGTTTGATTATAGGCGGCCCGCAGGTTAAAATAAGCGAGCGAGCAAATTTTGTTTTGCAGGGCGGTTTGCTTTCCAACACAATTTCATTCGTTGTAGATGGGAAAGAAGGAGAAATAGAATTGAAGAAGGTTATAATGTCTGGTACGGTAACTGTGGATTTTTAGGGAGAATTGCCATGAAAAGGAGATTATCAGTTTTCTTGTGTGTGTTTGCTGCTATGTTTTTTGGTTCTTGCTCAGATTTGTCTGTGGACGAAAATGAGGCACTTAAAGTAGATTTGCCAAGTGATTTTGACTGGAAAGAGTATGCAAAAATAAATAACGACGTGGCAAGCAGCCAAGTTATTTTTGGAGTAAGGGAAAAAAATAAAGCATTCAGCGGTACAGATTCTGCAAAACAAGCTATAAACAACTGCGTTAATCTTTTGCAAAGCGAAGCACTTGCCCGGGAAGTTTATCTGGGATATGCAGGTTGCCCCGAACAAAGCTGGAATAGAGACGAAAGATGCCCCGGAATATACGCAAACAATAGCAATTACAATAAACCGGTTCTAGGTAGTGCTAAAGATACAATAGGTTGGCAATGTATTATGGGTATCAATGTTAATACGGAAATTTGCTGGCTCGGCGGCTGGAATGAATTCAAGGATCTTTTACCAGATACCCTGAATAGATATTTAGAAAATATGCCAGCCACAATAAGTTTTGTGCCTATTAGAACCATGTGCATGTTTATACCAAAAGCGGCAGAGGCAAACGATGTGTTGGATTATTTAGAAAATTTCCCGCTAGATTCTGTTTTGATTATAAAACATTATAAATCTTATGGGCGTAGCGACGGCAGGCCCTACAAATACTGCGAAGACGGGCATAAGGGCGTAGAAAAAACTCAAAACCTGGCGGATAGGCGAGGAAATTATTATGATTATGGCAGATATACTTTTTGCTTGGATAGAGCCGACCAAAAAATATATGTGGTAAAATGAGGTTTGCAATGAATAAATTTTTGCCGTTTTTTGTTTTGTTATGCGTAGCTACGCTCTTTGCCCAAGAAAGGGTAATAGCCTATTTTCCGCATTGGGCGCAATATTCGCAATTTACCCCTAAAGATGTGCGCTACCATTTGCTAACGGATATACGCTATGGTTATTTAACGCCATCGGGTTCGGAGCTAGTTTTTGCCGATGAATCCGACAAAGATAATTTTTTAGCCTTGGTTAGCCAAGCAAAAGCTGCCAAAGTAAAGCTCACAGTTGCTGTGGGCGGTTTGGGCAGCGAAGAAGCTATGAAAGAAGCATTCAAATCAAATAATTTAGCCGCGGCGGTTAAAAAATTTCAAAAAGAATATGGAGTAGATGCTTTTGAACTGGACGGCGGAGCAGTTAATGCAGAAGATTTATCCAAATTATTGAAACAGGCAACAGATTTGGCAAATGATGGAATTACTGTTAGCATTGCTGTTCCTGGCGCTGAATCTTTGGCAAGTGCGGTTTCTGGTACAGATTTAAGCAAAATAGATAATTTTTCTTTATGGTTCACAGATGAAGCATCTGCAAACGACTCACAGGTCAAGCCGAATTCAAACACCGAAAATAGCATTAAAACTTTAGCCGCCTTTGCAAACGCAGGTGTTCCTAAAAACAAACTGGTGCCAATAATCCCATTTTATGGCAGAACATTTTACAAAGCACAAGGGCTGGGTTCTTCCCATCAAGGAGCAGGCTCTGGAAACGATGGCGTTTTGCAATATAAAGAGATTATGGAGAAATTCAACAAAAAAGATGCTTATAGAGTTTCTTTTGATGAATCTTCAAAAAGCGAAGTTGCAGTTAGCGAAAATGAAACTATAGTTTTCAATGGCATTCCCTCCGTTAAGGCCATTGCCGAAGCTGTTAAATCAAATGGCTACGGCGGCGTTGCTGTTTTTGATATTTCTGGAGACCACAAAGAGCCCGTAGTTTCGCTTTTGGTTACCATTGGCCAAGTTTTGCGTCCCGAAATTGATTACAAAAAGAAAAGGAAATAATTTTTTACGCTGTGTTATGAGGTAGCCTCGCTAACCGTTGCTTGGGGCTTATCTAGGCTGTCTGCGCTATCTGCACTATTGTTATTGTTATTTCTATCTACAATTTCTTTTTGTGCATCTGCGGCCATTTTTGAGGCATTAGCAGCTATTTGTTTGTCTGCGGGAGAGGGGTCTGCTGGAGCAAGGGCAGCTTTTTGAATTACATTTGCTTTTCTTATGGTGGCTTCTGGAGTTTTTTCTCTGCTTGTATCAAGATTTACGTGCCCTGCATTTGCATATTTATTGCCATCAGGGCCTGTTACATAATCGTAATTTGCACCGCCTCGTGCATAGGAACCCGCCGCGCTTAAATGAGCTTGTTCGTGAACGTGAACCCTTTTGTCTATTTTTTTTAGCTCTTCGACTTTTCTGAGGTCTTCTTCGCTGAGCTGTTCCTGCTCATCTTTATGGCCTAAAGCTTTCCAATTTTCATCGGATAAAGAGAGTTTATAGCCCAAATTCTTTTCATCTGAGCCTTCAGATTCACCATTAGTGGTGTTTTTGTTCTTTTCTACACTATTTGTAGTTAAAGCATAGTCGTTTTGCGAACTAGAAACACCATTAACACCATAGATCATAAATAAATAGACCCCTTGAAAATAAATACACCTCTTTAATTGGCATATCGGCAGATTTTCTAAAAACTTTAGCTATAAATACAACATATTTACTTTTCCGCCAAATTTAATGCAAATTGGCATTTCCAGCTTGTTTCTGAAATCTTCGCCGTCTATTTGAATAAATTCATCTTTTGGAAGGTGAATTTCAATTTCCTTGGCTTTTATAACAAAATTGCTCGCTCCAATTGAAATTGCTCTCAAAAAATTTTGAATGGATTTGATTCTCAAAACCTCCAATAAGCCATCTGCCATATCGGATTTACCAAAAGGATTGCTTCCGCCGGCAAAACTGGGAATATTTCCCACTATAACCGTACAGTTGTTTTCTAGGGAAAAAATGTTTTTTTTGCCAAACTCATCCGTTATATGCAATTCCCCAGATTTTAAGAGATAGTTTTTATTGGAAAAAAATCTTTTTACGTAATGTAATTTATTTTTGAGCACTGAATTGCCTGCTATTTTTCCATCTATTCTATCTCTATTGAAATCGTAGGCAATATGAGCATCTATACCTGCGGAAAAATAATTTGCCATTGCAAATTTCCCATTTACCTGCCACAAATCAAATTCCCTGGATTTTGCTACAACAAGTTTGCGAACTATGTACAGCAAGCCCCTGTCAACAAGCGCGGAATAAAGGTTCAAAACCCTTGCCAGATCATTCCCTGTTCCAAGAGGTATAAGGCCAATTTTTATATGACTGAATTCTTTATGTTGCAAAATAACATCAAATACAGCCGTCATTGTACCATCGCCACCAACCGCAATAAGGCATTCCGAATCGGTTAAAGCATCTCTAATCTGTTCCTCAAAAAGATCTCTAACGGTGAATTCTCGTTTCCATTCCTCTTCCTTAAAGTCCATAGAACGCATAATCTCTGGCAAAAAATCAAAGACTTCTTTGCCCTGCCCTCCACCGCTTATAGGGTTTATCAAAAAACGGAATTTTTTTGGAATTCCTGCTATGGAAGCTCGCTTAGACATATTTTATAAATCTCTTTCCAGTCCTGTTTATAAAGCCCTGTATCTTTATTTGCTATATCTCTGAAAATTTTAGAAGAATAAAATAATTCAGAGGCTAAGTTTACATCTATTTTTTTTTCTCTGACAAGGGCATTTAATACGTTTTCGCTTATCAGTTCTATATATTTAGTCAAATCTCTATCTATATATTTTAAGGTTTGCAAAGAAGCCAGAGTACAAAAACAAATCTGATGCGTTTCTTCGTGATATGTTAAATCCTCCAAAAAATCTTTCTTTGATATATCTCCTCTTATGTAATATTGTAACTTGTTCTGAACTTTGTCGTTTGCAACCGGACCTTCCACAATATCAAAATTATGAAGCGGCCTAGTTGATTCCTCATTTCGGTTCTCAACTATAAAATCCAACCATTCCTCGGTATAACCATTAAAAGTTTTCTTTTTGCAAATATGCTCTACGAAAGAACTTTCTATAAAATTAAAAATGGATATAAAGCCTTCGGAGTTGTGATGTTTACCTACTTTTTTTGCCCAATTTTCAGCGTGATTCTTGAATTTCGTAACATAAAAACCTTTTCCAAAATCAGTATAAGGCCTGCATTTTTCGAGGTTAATTTCTTCTATCGGAGCATAACCGCCGTGATACACGAGCATTATCTAAGCCCTCCGTTATTCCGGCAAATTTCGTAAATATCTCTAACTGCCCAAACAATGTTTTCTGTATGCAAAGCCCACCATTCTTCAAGCAAATAACTTAATCCTCCGTATTTTTTTAAATAATCATAAGCATTTGAAACATTCATCTTGTAGGCATCCGCAAAAGCAGGAATAATAGAAGCTATAAAGCTTATCTTGTTTGCATCCTCTGAATTTTCAATTCTTTGCATAAGGCCTCTTTGGTAAAAGATAGAAAACGCAAAAAGGCGGCTTAAAAAGCCGCCTCTTATTAAAGCAGAGTTAAACGGCTTAATTCAGCCACAAACATTTTTTAACTATTTTCGCCCAGTCAAGGTCGCACACAGCTCTATCTTCCGAAGAGTTTATACGCCAGCAGCCGCCTTTAATTTTTGTAACGCCAGCCTCTACGTAAGTACCCCACGCACCATAATCGCAGTAATCCAAATCTGTCCTTCTATCGCTTGAGTTGCAGCTGTTAACTAACTTACCATATTGCGAATCGCAGTCGCTTTCGCTTTGTACTTTAAAACAACCGCCTCCATCATCTACCTGTATGGCCGTTGAATGTTTATAGCCAAAATCGCAATATAAGGAGGTGCTTGGGCTTGGTGGAGTGGGTGTGGGCGTGACATTTCCTGAAATTTCACATGCGAATTGACCAAATCCCCAATCGGCTTTTGTTGTTCCAGTGGGGCAAGTATAAGTGGTTGGGCAAGAGGTACGTATTGTACCATCTTGGCAATCCTGACGGTCTTTTGCAGTTCTTATCGCAAAGCAGCCTTTATCTACTGTACCATCATTTTTTATAATAGGCTGCCCATAGTCGCAGTAAGATATGGATATATTGCTGCAACTCGCCACCACCATGCCGGAGTGTGATTCACAATCTGCTTCTGTTTTTATTGGATCTCCATCCCAACCATTTATTTGCCAACACTCAGTTGCCTTTCCATAGTAGCAATATTTATCACTTTTTGGGTTACCATTTGGGTTACCGTTTGAATTACATTCATCTAGTATCGTTTTGCCCTCACCGGTGGGGCATACTGTTCCATTAGGCCATTGTATATTTGTGCCGCATTTATTAGCAATTACGCCCCAATCGGTATCGCAATCGGCATCGCTTAATGACAAAAAGCAACCGCCGCCATACTCATTAACCGGTCCAAAATCGCAATACTTCAAAGCATCGGTTCTTCTGTCTTTCTGCTGGCAGCTAGCCACTAGTTTGCCATATTTGTCGCATTGGTCAGCTTTTTCTATTTCAAAGCACCCACTTTTAAATTCTGCCTCCGCTAGAGGATCCACATTACCATAGTCGCAATAATATTTTGTGGTGGCATTTATCACAGTACCTTCTCTAACACATGCGGTGCCGCTATCGTTTAGCTTTGTTCCATTAGGGCAAACAACGGTTCCGTTGTCATCCATTACTTGGGCTTCGCATTGCCCGGCGGTATTCATAGTTGTTCCCTCAGGGCACAACACGCACTTCTTTATGGTTGCATTCCACTCACCCGTAGCACATTGAACCTGTGGCATCACAGGAGGGTCATCTATGGTGGTGGTGCAAGATAGCATTAAAGCAGTGCCAAAAGCCGCTGCTATTGGAAGAACAAATTTAATTTTGCTCATATTTCTCTCCTTGTTGGCAAAATATTTTGCCAATTTATGGTTACACTTATCATTAATATACTAATTTTTTGTTGAGCTGGCAAGTCTTTAGAGATTTTTTCTTTCTAACTTACACCCTATGTCTCCTTTTGCCCTGCTCCGCATAGCTTTCAGAGCATTGCTCAGAAACAGAATGAGAACATTCCTCTCTGTGCTTGGCATTGTAATTGGCGTTGCCGCGGTTATAACTATGGTGGCTATAGGGGAGGGGAGCAAGCAGTCCATAAAAGAGCAAATTGGCAGTTTGGGCGCAAATATTGTTATAATTTCCCCGAACCCTCGCCAAACAAGCGGTGTGCGCATGGATGCTTCGGCAACCCAGCTTTTAACTGTGAACGATGCTTATGCCCTGCGAAAAAAATCAAAATATTTAGTGGCAGTTTCGCCGGTGATTGATGCAAGAGGGCAGGTGGTTGCTGCTGGCGGTAATTGGCCTAGCGGAATAACGGGTGTGTGGGCTGAATATTTGCAAATTCGCGGCTACGAATTGGAAGACGGCGTTATGTTTGAAGGCGATGAAAATATGTCTAAGGTTTGCGTTATTGGAAAAACCGTTGCAGACAATATTTTCCCCGGCAGCAATCCGGTGGGGCAAACGCTTCGCTACCGAAACATTCCCTTCAAGGTGATAGGTCTGCTAAAGAGCAAAGGAACCTCTGGATTTGGGCAAGACCAAGACGATGTTATTTTAGCCCCCTTTTCAGCAGTTCAAAGGCGTATTTTGGCAACAACAAATGTTAGAACCATTTATGCGGGTGCGAGTGACGAACTAAGCACACCGCTTGCGGTAGAAGAAGCAAAGGAAATTTTGAGCGAAGAGCACAAACTCCCTTATGAGAGCGATGCCTTTCGCATTCAAACCCAGCAAGAGCTTTTGGATATGGTTTCCAGCACCGCAAATCTTTTAACCGCTGTTTTAACCGCCATTGCAGGCATTAGCCTTTTGGTTGGCGGAATTGGGATTATGAATATAATGTATGTTTCGGTAACCGAGCGCACCCGCGAAATAGGTCTTAGAATGGCAATAGGGGCAAGAGGTTCTGATATTTTAATGCAATTTTTGATTGAAGCGGTTTTAATAAGTTTAACAGGTGGATTAGTTGGAATTATGTTTGGGGGTTTAGCTTCTTTTTTGGTTATGTATTTAGCAAACTGGCCTGTTACTGTCACCTTCTCAAGTATTGTAATCAGTTTTTCTGTTTGTTTTGCAACGGGAGTGTTCTTTGGCTGGTATCCAGCACGCAAAGCCGCTAGGTTGGATCCTATTGAGGCGCTCCGGTATGAGTGATTAACCGATAATTGACAAATAAAAATCAAGTGTTTTTTCGGCAAGTTCGAAAATCATTTTTACAAATGCCGTATAATTGTGTGAAACCGCACCCTCATCCAAAGCGTCATAATAGGCAAAGCGTTGTTCTTTTTTAATTACAATAGGTGGATAGCCAGCACGTATCGCGATGAAATTCATAAGCAAGCGTGATGTTCGCCCGTTGCCGTCTGCGAATGGGTGTATTTTTACAAATTCGCCATGCAACAATGCAGCCGCAACTAACGGGTGGTATTTTTTTTCCCATTCGTGAAGGTTTGGAATAAGCTGTTCCATTTGTTCATGCACTTTTAAATGATTGGGCGGAATATGCTTTGCACCCGATATAATTACGTTTTCCCTGCGATATATTCCTGCATTTTCATTGTCAATTTCTTTTAAAACAAGTTGGTGTAAATCCTTAATATCTCTTTCAGTTAATGGGTTGTTTTTATCCACCAATCCTTCCAAGAAAATAATTGCATCTTTGTGGTTGATTGCCTCCAAGTGCTCACGAATACTCTTGCCACCGATAGTGATACCTTCCAAAACAACTTTTGTTTCTTTCAATGTAAGTGTATTTCCCTCGATACCATTGCTGTTGTATGTCCAATCCACAAGTTCGTTTTCTTTAAAACTTTTCAATGTTGCAGGTGGCAAAGGTCTCTTGGAATTAAGAATTTCAAGTTTTGTATCAACGGCTTTTGCATTTGCCGGCATTTCAATGATAAATTCATCGTTCATAATCATATATATACAAATTTCCCGTAGTTACCCAGCATTATTCAACAATATCAGTCCCAATACTGCCAAAATCTGCAAATTTCTATATAAAGTTACGGCTAAAATCTGCATTTTTTGCTTGTAAGACACTCCTAAAATATGTATATTATCTTTATGCTTAAAAGAAAATTCATGCAAACCCTTTTGAAATGGAAAAATTCAAAGGGTAAAAAGCCATTGCTTGTCAAAGGAGCACGGCAAATCGGTAAAACTTTCATCATACGAGAGTTCGGTAAACAAAACTATGAGAACATCATAGAGTTAAACTTTTTTAAACATGCGGAACATCGCAAAGTTTTTGAAGGTTCGCTTGACCCAAAAAAGATATATCAAGAAATATCTTTGCTTGGACTTGGCGAATTAAAAACGGGCAAAACACTTTTGTTTTTTGATGAAATACAAGATTGCGGTGACGCAAGAACGGCGTTTAAGTTTCTTGCCGAAGATAACAAATTTGATATTATTGCATCTGGCTCTATGCTTGGCGTTGCATACAAACAAACACGTTCTATTCCTGTCGGTTACGAATCGCAAGTTGAAATGTTTGCGATGGACTTTGAAGAATTTTTATGGGCAATGGGCTTTGATGATGAAAAAATAAATATTTACAAATCTTATTTTGAAAAAAAGACAAATGTTGAACCATTTTTCAATGACAGAATGTTTGGACTGTTACGTGAATATATGATTGTCGGCGGTATGCCAGCCGTAGTTAATAAATTTCTTGAAACGAATAATTATAGCGAAGTGCATAAATTGCAAACCGAAATAATAAACAGTTATCTCGATGATATTGCCAAGTATGCGCCAAGGGCAGAAAAGCCAAAAGCGAGAAATTGTTATCTTTCATTGCCCAAACAACTTGCCAAAGAGAACAAGAAATTCCAATTCGCGGTTGTTGAAAAAAAGGGCACAGCGCGAAAGTTTGACAATAGCATAGAATGGTTGCGTGACGCAGGGCTTATTAAACTTTGCAACAATGTGGCAACTCCGAATTTTCCTCTTGTAGCATACACGCAAGCCGGATATTACAAAGTCTATGCAAGTGATATAGGCATTCTCAATGCTATGTATGGCTTTGAAATAAAAAAAGCAATTTACGACAATACACTTAAAGGTGCAATGAAAGGCGGTATTTATGAAAATCTTATTGCCGACATTTTGTTAAAAAAGAACTTGCCACTTTATTATTACAAGCCTGCCGAAAACAAACAAGAGATTGAGTTCCTTTACACACAAGATTCCAATATCATTCCTTTGGAAGTTAAATCTGGCAATAGTGCTACTCGCTCGCTTAACGATTTTATAAAAGAATTCAATCCACCATACGCTTTGAAATTCATCACGGGTAATGTGGGGCAAGCTGGCACCAAAATCACGTTGCCACTTTATATGGCTATGTTTTTATAGTACGAATAATATCCCTAATCCGGGCCGCCTCTTCAAAATCAAGACGTGCTGCCGCTGCTTTCATCGCCTGATCCAATTCATCAATATTGTATGAACCCGAACCCTTGATCCGTTTTTCGCCGATTTTCTTATTTTTGCCTTGAACATCCATCAAAGGGTCTTGAATTTCCATTAGGTCTTCCAGCTTTCTCTGCACATTTTTTGGGGTTATATTGTGTTGCCTGTTAAATTCAATTTGCTTGTTCCTGCGGCGGTTTGTTTCCAAAATTGCTTTTTTCATGGATTCGGTCATTTTGTCTGCATAGAGAATAACCCTGCCTTTAACATTTCTGCTCGCCCTGCCCATGGTTTGAATAAGGCTTTTGTAGTTTCTTAGGAAGCCTTCCTTGTCTGCATCCAAAACCGCAACCAAGGCTACTTCGGGCAAATCCAAGCCTTCGCGCAAAAGATTTATCCCAACCAAAACATCAAATTTTCCAATTCTCAGGTCGCGTATAATCTCGTGCCTGTCAAGTGTTTTAATATCGCTGTGCAAATATCTCGCTTTTATCTTTTTGTCCAGCAAAAAATCCGTTAAATCCTGCGCCATTTTTTTTGTAAGCGTTGTAACTAAAACTCTATTCCCATCTGAAACAGTTGCGTTTATGTGTGAGAGCAAATCTTTCATCTGCCCTTCCACTGGCATAACATCAATTTTGGGATCTAGCAAACCTGTGGGCCGATTGATTTGCTCAACAATGTTTCCAGCTGTTTTTTTGAATTCGTAATCTGCTGGTGTTGCGCTCACAAAAAGCACGTTTTTTGGCAGTTCATACTCAAATTCCGTGAAGTTCATGGGGCGGTTATCCAAAGCGCAAGGCAAACGCCAGCCGTAATCCACAAGGGTTGTTTTGCGAACCTTGTCGCCCTCGCTCATAGCACCCACCTGCGGAATACTTACGTGAGATTCATCAATGATCATAAGCCAGTCTTTGCCAAAATAATCCAAAAGCGTGAAAGGTCTGGTGCCGGGTTTTCTGTTTTCAACAATTCGCGAATAATTTTCTATCCCCGGGCAAATTCCAGTTTCTCTTATTAGTTCCATATCATAGTGAGCGCGGCTGTTGAGCCTAGCCGCTTCCAAATCTTTGCCTTCGGCTTGCAACTCGTACAATCTCATATCTAATTCTTTTTGAATTCTATTTATAATCCTCGTTCTGCTCTCTTCTCTAGTTACAAAATGCTTTGCAGGGGCAACAACAATTTCGCCAACCTCTTTTACAGTCTCGCCAGATACCAAATGAAACCAAGAGAGTTTTTCTATTGTGTCGCCAAAAAGCTCAATGCGAAGCCCAATATCATCGTAGCTTGGGTAAATATCTATGCGGTCGCCTCGCACCCTGAATGTTCCGCGCTCCAAAGCATAATCGTTGCGGTCGTATTGAATGGCAACCAAGTCTTTCAAAATGCTGTCTCTATCCCGTTCCTCGCCAACTTTAAGGCGAACCATCAGTTCAAAATATTCCGCGGGGCTTCCCAAACCGTAAATGCAGCTCACAGAAGCCACTATTATCGTATCTCTGCGAGTGAGCAAATTTTTCGTGGCGCGGAGGCGCAATTTATCTATTTCATCATTTATAGAGGCATCTTTATCTATAAAAATATCGCTAGACACAATATAGGCTTCTGGTTGGTAGTAGTCGTAATAGCTTACAAAATATTCAACTGCGTTTTCTGGAAAAAATGTTTTGAATTCGTGGTAAAGCTGTGCGGCGAGAGTTTTGTTGTGTGTTAAAATCAAAGTTGGTTTAGACAAATTTCTAATGACATTTGCCATTGTGAATGTTTTTCCGCTACCCGTTACGCCCAAAAGAATTTGGAATTTTTCGCCATCTTGGAACGCTTTTGTTATTGCTTCAATAGCTTGCGGCTGGTCTCCGGCAGGGGAGTAGGGGCTTTTTAACAGAAATGGAGTAGGCTCGCTAGGAGGGCAAATATTCAAATGCCCAGGCCGGCTTTCCTCTGGGTTTAAATGTGGAACAGATAATTTCGCGTGAGACATATCTGTTTGGCAATATAGTAAAAAGATGGTTAATCGTCATCATCCTCATCGCAAGCTCGGTAATGTGATAGGCATTCTTTTTTAGAAGTACCATTGCAAGCACCATCCATAAAGCATTTGTCCATTTTGGCATTTACGGAATGCTCGCAAGCCTCATCATATTTACAAGCATCATATTCTGCACTATATTTGCTCTCACAGCTATCTTCAAGAGATGCAACCTCTTGACAAGTGAGCCAGCTGCCTTTATTATCGTCTGAGCAGGAAAAAGTGAGTGCCAAGGCAAGCAAAATGCCTGCCGTGAGTGCGATTTTTGAGAGAAATTTGATACTATTCATAGAAAACTCCTATTGTTATTCTTTTACATTAGTAATATACATATTTTTGCGGTTTTTGTCAAGGGTAAATTCAAACTTCTACTGGGCAATAACGAAAATTACTATATTTAATATGAGAAAAGGAGAATTTTATGGCTTTACCAATAATGGCAACACCTGTGCTAGAAGGCGAGGATGCTTTGCGTTTTTACAAAGAATTGGAAGAAAGCGAAGGAAAGCGAGTTTCGGCAGAGGAAATACGCAGGGGCAGAGATATATTCAATGCTGTAATGAAACGAAATCCAAATATGAGAGACCTATTCGGTGGCGTTGCAATATAATCTTTTTGATTATTCCTTCAAAATTCTTGAAGCTCAGGACAAATATGAATTTGACTGTGGGGATGCTGACCTTACAGAATTTTTTCTCAAAGATGCAATTCCTCACAAAAAAGAACTTATTGGAGTAACTTACTTTTTTTATGATGACTTACGCAAGTTAGCCGTATCATTTTTCACAGTTTCAAATGATGCTGTAAGAACTGATACATTCAAGGAAGATTTGCCAGAAGGCAAAAGATATAGTTTTTATCCGGCGGTAAAAATAGGACGATTTGGGGTGAATAAAGAATTCCAAGGGCGAGGCATTGGCACACAAATGATGGATTACATAAAATGGTTCTTTGTTTCAACAAACAAAACCGGTTGTAGGTTTTTAACTGTGGATGCCTATAACAAACCGGAAATTTTAAATTTCTATAGTAAAAATGAATTTACGTTCTTATCGAACAAAGATACAGGAAAACCAACTCGTACAATGAAATACGACTTAAAGCCGTATAGCAACGGTTTGTTGATGGATTCTTACGCAAATAGATAAAATATTAATTTTCTATATTTATCCGTATGACATTCGAACTTCCAAAACTGCCTTATGGGTTCAACGAGCTTGAGCCTCACTATGACTCCGCCACTGTGGAAATTCACTATTCAAAACATCACGCTACTTATGCGGCAAATTTGAACAAGGCTGTGGAAGCGGCAGGATGGCAGGGCAAAAGCATAACGGAAATTTTAACAAGTTTGGAAACAGCTCCAGAACAACAGAAGGCGGCTTTGAGAAATCATGGCGGCGGTTATCACAATCATTGTTTGTTTTGGGAATCGCTTTGCCCCAAAAGCACAGGCATAAATTCTGGAAAATTGGCTGAGGCAATAAATGCAAAGTGGGGAAATTTTGAAAGTTTTGCCGAGGCATTTACCGCAAAAGCCTTGGGGCATTTCGGTTCCGGCTGGGCTTGGCTTGTGAAAAATAAATCTAATGAATTGGAAATTGTTGATACCCACGACCAAGTTAGCCCCATCAGCCTTGGCTTCAAACCCATAACCGTAATTGATGTTTGGGAACACGCTTATTATTTGAAATACAAAAATGTTCGCGCAGACTGGATCAAAGCTTGGTGGAATATTGTGGATTGGAAAAAAGCCGAAGAACGCTTTATTAATTAGCAATTTTTTCTTTGAACCACTTTTCGTCATAAATGGGAATTTTTAGTTCCTTTGCATTCTCCAGCTTGCTGCCTGCATTTTCCCCCGCCAAAACCCAAGATGTTTTTTTGCTAACCGAGCTGGTGACCTTTGCGCCATTCGCCTCTAAAATTGCTTTTGCCTCTTCTCTGTCCAAAGTCGGGAGCGTTCCCGTTAAAACCACGGTTTGCCCTGCGAAAAGAGTTCCACTCACGCCTTTATATTCCGTGTTTATGCCTATTTCTTTTATTTTTTTCACCCATTCTTCGCCCAAACTTGAATGGAAAAAATCATAAACGCTCTCCGCGATAATCTCTCCTATTCCATTTATATTTTCCAATTCCTTTTTTTCTGCTTTTGCCACCGCATCTAAATTTTTAAAATGCTTTGCCAAAATTTTTGCCCCATTCACCCCAAGGTGGCGAATACCAAACCCCGCAATCAATCTTTCCAAGCTATTGCTTTTGCTCTTTTCTATGCCTTCCAAAACAACTTGCGCACTGCGCTCTCCCATTTTGTCTAAAGCTGAGAGTTGCTCTTTTTTCAAATAGTAAATATCCCAAACATCTTTTATAAGTTCCTTGTTCAAAAGCACCTCTAATAAGGCTTCGCCGAGATTTTCAATTTCCATAACCTTGCGGGAAACAAAGTATTCCAAAAATCCGAGCAGTTGCGCTTTGCATTGCAAATTTTCACAACGCAAATCCACATCCTCTTTTTGCAACTTTTCTCCGCAAACGGGGCAAAATTCTGGTTCTTTCACAGGTTCTGTATTTGGTGGCCTTTTTTCGGTTTGAACTTCCACTATTTTCGGGATAATTTCTCCACCCTTTTCAATGCCTGCAAAATCGCCTATTCGCAAATCCAGCCTTTTTATTTCGTCAAAGTTGTGAAGGGTTGCTCTTTTTACCGTGGTGCCGCCGAGTTGAACGGGTTTAAGGTTTGCAACAGGGGTAATTTTTCCGGTGCGCCCAACTTGAACATCAATGCTCAAAAGCTCCGAATAAACCCGCTCCGCTTTGAATTTATACGCTATTGCCCAGCGAGGTGCTTTTGTATTTCTGCCCGCCTCTTGCTGCTGAAAAATGCTATTCACTTTAACGACCATTCCGTCTATATCAAAGGGAAGTGTTTTTCTCAAATTATCAAAATAATCCCTAGCTTCAAAAATTCCCTGCACCGAATCTTTTACAAAATACTCAAATACCCTGAACCCTAAATTTTTCAGCAAATCTAAATTTTGACTGTGGGCACGGCTGACGGGGTGTGGTACTTGATATGCGAAAAACCTGAGTTCTCTTTTTTCGGTTTCTTTTGGGTCTTTTAGTTTTAAGCTACCTGCGGCTGTGTTTCTTGGATTTGCGTAAGGAGTTCTTCCAAGCGAAATCATCTCTTCGTTCAATTTTTCAAATGCGCGGTGTTCCATATATATTTCGCCTCTAACTTCAAGTTCGCCGCTGGGGGCATTTTTCAAAATATGCGGAATGTCTTTTATGGTTTTTATGTTTGAGGTCACATCGTCTCCGGCTTCGCCATCGCCTCTTGTAAGTCCGCGTACTAGTTTTCCGTCTATGTACAATAGGGACATACTAACACCGTCTATTTTTATTTCACAAGCATATTCAATTTTATCGCTTATCAAGTTGCTGAGTTGGCGCTCCCAGTCTAAAACTTCGGTTTCGCTGTAGGTGTTTGCAATGGAGAGCATTGGAATTTTATGAGCAATGCGCATAAAATCGCCAGAAGTTTCTTTGCCAATTGCTTGAGTGGGGGAGTCTGCCTGCTTCAATTCTGGGTATTCTTTTTCCAGGGCTTCCAATTCCTTTAAGTTTGTGTCAAATTCAATGTCTGAAAAGAGGGTAGTTTTACCCTCGTAGTAAAGGCGGTTCGCTTCACTGAGCTTTAGGGTGAGTTCTTTGATTCGTTCCGAGGGTGTAGGCATACGGAAATGGTAATATAGTAATAAACACTATTGCTCCATCTTAAAAAGCTTGATTTTTGCAAATCTGCAATTAAATTGCGAAATTGCAAAAAATAACGCCGTTTTTACGCAAATTTTACTATATTTACAATATGGCACAGTTTTTTAGAGAATTACGAAACGAGCTTTTGCTTGCCGCAAAGGAATTCCCCGCCGTCACTGTATTCGGACCAAGGCAATCTGGCAAAACTGTCCTTGTGCAAATGACATTTCCAAACAAGCCCTATATTTCTTTTGAATATCCAGACACTAGAAGCATTGCTTTAGGCGACCCAAGAGCCTTTTTTTCGCAATATGAAAAAGGAGCTATTTTGGACGAAATTCAAAAAGTGCCGGAGCTGCTTTCTTATTTGCAAGGAATTTTGGACAAAAGCAAAAAAAATGGCAGGTTTATATTGACAGGAAGCCATCAGCCGGAATTGCACGGAGCCATTGCTCAAAGCCTTGCTGGAAGAACTGCTATTTTGGAACTCTATCCGTTTTCTTTAAAAGAAACTCTTAACATTCCGCATATTTCAAAAAATATTTGGGAATTGATTTTCAACGGTTTTTTTCCAAGACTTTTAACGCAAAAAATAAGAACGGAATCTTTTTACCGCTCTTATGTTGCAACTTATTTGGAAAGAGATTTGCAAAGCATTGTCCATATCAGCGACAAACCGAGATTCGAGAAATTTTTAATGCTTCTTGCTTCTAGAGTAGGGCAACTTGTGGATTACAGTTCGCTTTCCAATGATGTTGGTGTTTCTCAAAATACAATAAAAAATTGGATAAATGCTTTAAAATCATTATACCTGCTTTTTGAACTTTTGCCTTGGCACAGCAATATTCGCCGCAGGCTGGTTAAAACTCCAAAACTTTATTTTACCGATGTGGGTTTGGCGGTTTATTTAATGGGAATTAAGGATAGGCAAACTCTGGAAAGGCATCCGTTCAGGGGCTTGATTTTTGAGAATTTCGTTTTAATGGATTTGGTTAAGCAGGAATGGAACAGAGGAACAAAGCCCTCCTTGTATTTTTTCAGGGATTCCATAGGCAATGAGGTTGATATTTTGCATGAGCAAAACGGTATGTATGCTCCAATAGAAGTGAAAAGTTCGGAGACGTTTAACGAAGATTTTGTCAAGGGAATTTTCGCATTTCAAAAAATGCTTGCCGGAACAGAATTTGAAAAACAACTATTGCCAGGCACCGTTATTTGCAATGTCAAGCAGAAGTTTTCTTTTAAGGGGGTGAATGTCACTTCACCGTTTAATTCCCATCAATAGTCAAACTCTCGCACCTCAAAAGCTCTTGTGGAATGCTTTCAATGGGATTCCCATTTATAGCTATAAGGCGAAGCGAAGAGCACTTTGCTAAACTTACCGGCAATGCTTCTAACTTATTTTCATCTAAAATCAACTCTTTTAGCCTGTTAAAACCAGAGAATTCCGGTGGCAAGATTTTTAATTCATTGCCAGATACAACCAATTCCTCTAAACAGCTCAGATTAGCCAAGCTCGCAGGAATGGTGCTTAAATTGTTATTGTCCAAAAAGATTTTTTTTAGATTTTTTAAATTTCCAATTGAATCTGGCAGGGATTCCAAAATATTATCGTGCAAGCTGAGTTTCACAAGGGATTTTAAGTTGCCTATATTTTTTGGCAAGTTTGTTAACAAATTGTTTGCCATATTTAGCATTTTAAGATTTTGCAAATTGCATATAGACTCTGGAAGTTCGGATATTGTGTTGTAGCCAAGATATAGTTTTTCCAGATTTTCAAGCAGGCCAATACTCTCGGGTAGGTTCATAATGCAGTTGCCCCTGATTGACAAATGCCGCAAATTTCTCAACTTACCTATTTCATCTGGAATATATGCCAATTTGTTGTCGTCTAAATCAAGTTTTTCGAGCTTTTCAAGTTCAAAAAGTTCTTGCGGAAGCTCAAAAAGCTCCATATCAGATAAATCCAAAGCCTTTTCGGTGGCAGACTCTTTTATTTTTTCGCAGGCCAGCCCAAAAGCCTCTTGTGCTCTGCCCAAATATATGCAGGCAGCCTTTTCCAACAGAGTTTCATTCATAATCTAAACCTTCATAATATCTGCTTCTTTCTCTGCCAAAGCCGTATCTATTATGCCTATGTATTTATCTGTGGTTTTTTGAATATTATCAATTTGCTTTTTAGATTCATCTTCTGGTAGCTCTTTATTCTTTTTAACGGCATCGTTAGCCTCTCTGCGCAGGTTTCTTATGGCGGTGCGGCCGTCTTCTGCGTGTTTTTTTGCCATTTTTGCAAGCTCTTGCCTGCGCTCGGCGGTTAAAATTGGCATTGCAATTCTAACGCTGTCGCCTTCTTTTGATGGGTTCAAGCCCAAGTTTGCAGCCAAGATAGCCTTGCATATAGGGTCTATAAATTGTTTTTCCCAAGGGCTAACTAAAAGCATCCTCGGTTCGGGGCACTTTACTGTGGCAACTTGAGGGATTGGGGTTGGGGTGCCATAATAATCCACTTTCACATCGTTTAAAATAGCTGGAGAGGCCTGCCCGGTACGCAACCTAGCAAATTCACGGTGAGTAGCCTCAACCGCCTTGTCCATTTTGGCTTCTAACTCTGTTGCCATAAAACCTCCATTGCTATTTATGTAAATATAACAATTTTATGAGAAAAATGCAAGTCCAAAAAAAAATTTCTATATTTATAGACCAATGGGAAGGTGACCGAGCTGGCCGAAGGTGCGTCCCTGCTAAGGACGTGTGGGCTTTAAAACCCACCGCGAGTTCGAATCTCGCCCTTCCCGTTTTTAAAATACAACCAGGTCATTCTTGTGAATGGCCTCCTTTTGGTTTTTCACGCCTATCACTTTTCGCAAGTTTTCGCTGTCAAAACGGCTTATCCCGCGCGCAACCCTGTTACCTTTTGAATCTTTAACATCTATAAGATCTTTTGCGCTAAAATTGCCGCTAAGGCTTTCTATGCCAACTGGCAAAATGCTTGCATTCTTTTTTCTTATTGCGTTTACGCCGCCATCATCTATTGTTATTGAGCCTTTTGGGGTGCTAACAAAAGAAAGCCATTTCTTGCGGCTGCATAATTTTTTTGCATTACCCAAAAACAAAGTTCCAGTAGCGTTTTCAAACAGAACTTCGTGAGGCAGAATTTTAGTTCCATTTGCCAAAAAAGCATTGCAGCCAGAGCGAGCGGCAGCTCTCACCGCTTCAATTTTGCTATGCATGCCACCTGTGCTAACCGCAGAGCCAGCATCGTCTGGTTTCCCTGCCAAGCTTAAAATTTCTGGGGTTATTTCCGGCACAAAATTTAAAAGGCGAGCTTTGGGATTTGTCTTTGGGTTTGAGTCAAAAAGGCCATCTTCATCGGTGAAAAGCAATAGCAAATCCGCATTCCAAAACAGGGCAACATCACTGGAGAGTTTATCGTTGTCGCCAACTTTAATTTCTGCCGTGGCCACAGAATCGTTTTCGTTTATCACGGGAATAACCTTGTGTTTTAACATTGAGTTGAAAGTGTTTTGCAGATTTTTATAGCGGTTTCTATCTCTAAAATCATCTGCGGAAAGGAGGATTTGCCCAACCTTCATGCCTTCTTTTTCAAAAGCGTTTCTGTATGCATGCATCAAATCTATTTGCCCAACCGCTGCGCAAACCTGCTTGTCTGCTATGTTTTTCGGTTTATTTGCATAACCAAGCCTCGCCATTCCAGTTCCTACCGCGCCACTGCTGACAATTGCAATTTCTTTGCCAGCTCTTTGCAAAATAGCAATGGACTCCGCGAATTTTCTTATGAATTCCAAATTAACACCCTTATTGCCAGCATCCACCAATATTTTAGAACCGAGCTTTATAACAATTCGCCCAGCTTCGGCAAGTAAATTTTTTCGCAACTCGCTCATCGCCAGCACCCTGCCCAGCCTCTATCCACAGGTGCGGAATTTTTGCTCTTTGCGGTTAGGTTTTGATAATCCCAAAACAGGAGTTCGCCTTTTTTTCCGTCCCATATACTCCACTCACTTTCCCAGCCAAAAGTTTTTTTGTCTTTTAAGTTCACTTCAATATAAGAGGCAAAAACCAAATAACGAACCTTATACCGCCAACTCAGTTTTTTCAAAAACGCTTTCAGTTCCTTGTTCTCGCTCAAAGGAATTTCCTTTAAATTTGCAAAGGCATTCCAAAATTCCGTGGAATCTTTTTCTGGAACCCCGGAGCTTGGAAAGAGCAAAACTCGCTCATTGTTTGGAAACCAAGTTCTTAAAATGGAATCTTCCCTTGCCGCAAAATCAAATTCAACCGTGCTTTCGCTAAAGCTGTGGCAATAATCGCACTTCTCTGGAGAGCGGGCAATAACATTCAATGCAGGCAAAACACCTATCAACTCACCGGAATCAAGCACTAAAATTTCATATTTCTTTTCCCTGTAAGATTTGTGCATTTTCACTTCAAAATTAGGTTCCTCACCGCTGCGGCAATTATCGCAAGGAGGGGCTTCTCTACCCATTGCCCCTGATGAATTTTGCCCCCCGCAAGCGAAGAGTATTATGGGGATTAGAATAAAGTAGAGCTTTTGCATTTTGGTAAAGTAGAAATTTTCTACATTTTCAATTAGATAATTGGAGAATAAAATGCAAGAGTTTATTTATATTGTTCAAGCATCGCTGGAACCTTCAAAATGCAAAATTGGCAAGACCAATGACCTTGAACGGCGACTGAAAGAATATAATAATATGACTGGTAAATCCAAAGACAATATTTACAAGTATTTATTCGCTTGCGAGGTTAAGGATATGGCTCTGGTGGAAAATGACATTAAAGAACAATTTTTCCGCTTTCGGGAGGCAGCAAGCAAGGAAATATATTTTTGCAACCCTCACTTCTTTAAGGATTATGTCAATTTTATTAAGTCTCATAAATTGTTTATGAAAGAAATTTACATCAAAGAAGAAGACAAAAAACAGGTAGTGAAAATCGTAAAGAGAACAAAACCTTCTCTTAAAGAAAGAGGACTTACAAAAAAAGATGTACTTCAAAAAGCACAGCAGGTAAAAAATGACGAATTCTATACCAGATACGAAGATATTGAAAAAGAACTATCTATGTATGATAAAAAAATTTGGAAAAATAAAGTTGTTTTTTGCAACTGCGATGATGCTGTTGGCGATGACGAAAATAGCACGTCTCCGTTTGCTTTGTATTTTTTGCGAAAGTTCATTGAGCTTGGATTGAAAAAACTGATATGCACCCATTACAGCGGCCCTGTGGATTTGTTCAATCAGGGCACAAAAGGATATATATTTACCAAAGATGGTTTTAAAGAATTTAAGGATTATCCAAGAGGTTATTCAGGGAGTTTTGATGACCCACTGTCACTCAAAATACTCAATGAGGATGCGGACATAGTTTGCACCAATCCGCCTTTTTCAAGAATGGCAGATTATTGGAAGATTGTCATTGAAAGCGGAAAGAAGTTTTTGATTGTATCTAATGAAACAAATGTTAAAAATGATGCTTATATTCCATATTTTATAAAAAGACAGGTATGGACGGGATATAATGATTTGCGTTGGTTTTTAACGCCAAAGAAAGAACTTACACGTGCGGCAGCTTTTTGGTTTACAAACTTCAATGTTAAAAATAGACCAAAGTATAAAAATCTAAAAATAATTCCGTTGAAAGATATACCAGAAAAGTATAAAAAATACGATGATTCAAAAATATTGTTAGTTGATTATTGTTATATTCCAGATGATTATAAAAAACCTTTTGCCGTATCTACAACACCAATTTTAAGCGGTATATTGGAAAAAGGATATAAAATAGTGAAGGAAAAACAATATAGACCTTATATAGACGGTAAAGAAGTTTTCGCAAGAGTGTTGGTTCAAAAAATATAATACATCAATTTACCTTTATACTGCCAATCGCATCTAAAATATCTTTTCTGCGGTTTTCAAATTTTGCGCTTTCGCCTGAGGCTTCAACAACAAACATTTTTTCTTTTGACTGCACCGCCGCAACTAAATATAAATCGTGACCTGTGCTGTTTGCAAAGGAAAATATATAGCCAATTGCCGCTTTGCCACCGATGTTTATATTCAGGGAATCTTCTTGTTTGTAGTTTGAATTTCTCATTTTTAGCAAAAACGCCTCTCTCCAAAAATCCATTGAGGCTTCTGATTTTTGCTCGTATGCAGAAACCCTGTACAGAACACCGTCTGCACTTATGGCTTTGAATTTATCGCTTTCGCTTTCGTAAGCGGCAAAATTTTTTGGTTCTTTTGCTTTAAAAGAAGCGCAGGAGAATAAAAGAAGTGCGGAAAAAATTAAAAGGTATTTCATCTTAAAAATCCTCCCGCAATGAGTTTAAGTTTGTTGAGTTTATCCATACAAATGGCGAGCTTATTTGTTTTATAGGGCGGTGAATAGGCACAAGGGGTCTGGCGTAAATTGCAATCCAGGCAAGGGCGGCTCTTTTTTCTATTGCCTGCAACATCCCCTGCAAACGCTCTATCTGCGCATTCAAGCTCACCATTTCGCGCTCAACGGATTGCAACTCCGCAAAGGGAGCGTTTTTTACCAAATCCATGTATGTTGCCAAAAGTTTTTTTCGGGATTGTATTTGTGAATTCAGCCTCTCTCTCTCCGTGCTTTTATCTATGCTTTCAAAACCCTTTTCCTCAATGGAGGCAAGACCACCTATAAGCGTTTGAACTTCCTGCAAAGCTTCAACAGGAAGCCTTAGAAAAACAGAATATTCTGTGAAATTCGTAAAATAACCGCCTTTAGATTCCGTTGTCTCTATTATTTTTTGAAAAACGCTATCTGTATCTGCGGCTTTAATGTGAAATTCAAAGCGCTGCTCAATTTGCGCATAAGCCTGAACCGCTATCAGCAAACCAATTGTTAGCCACTCTCTCATTTTACCCCCCTCAAAACTTCCAGCACAGCCTCGGCATTCTTTTTTTCAGCTTCTACATTTGGAAAATAAGCCACAGCTATTCTCAAAGTTTTTTCATCGGATTTCTTTAACAAGGCTATATAGTGAACTTCGGGTTCTGTGCCAAAATTTTGCAAGCGTATCAGGGAAAAGTTTTCTTCGGTTTTAAGTTCTACCGCATACTGAAGTTTGAAAAACTCAAGCATTGCCTCTGCCCAAAAACTGGTAGTGCCTTTAGGTTCGTTTTTCCTTTCAAAAGCGGAGAATTTTGCATTAAGTGCGGATGCTGTACTCCATTCGCGTTTGGTATCTGCCGTTTCTATAAAATCTTTTGGAATGGAAAGTTTCAAGGCTTTTCCTCTATTTAAATTATTAGGCAAATTTGAAAACCATTCAAAGGCTTTTATGTTTGCTCTATATGGAATAACTGCGGGAATATTGCTCACCCAAAGGTTTATGGTGGAGAATGCGGCTTGGCGCAGCAGTTCCTTTTCGTCCAGCTTTCTTTGCTCAATTTGCTCGCTCACCCTTTGTATTTCTTTTAAGAGGGCAATTTTTTCTTGCTCGGTTTTTGCAGCGGCTAAAAGATGTTGCAACCTTGCCAAAGTGCTTTCTGCTATGCTGAGGCGGGCGGCATTGTCTGCATAAGCCTCTGTGATGTCGCTTGCGGATATGTTTTTGCTAGTAACTCGCCCAAGTTTTAAAATTTGGTTGAAAAAATTCCTGAATTCCGCCACAGGAATTTGCAAGGAAATATGACCATTTCTGCGATTACTAATGGAGCCACCCTTGGCCCTTGCCCAATTTGCAACTGTATCTATGAGTACCTCCGGCTCTGCGCTTTGCATGGTGATGCTACCGTTGTAATTCACCATTCTAACTTGACCTGTAGATGGCTCTGCCACCATATCGCCTTCACCGTAGTCTGCAATCCGCCCCCCTACAAACATGCCTGTTCCTCTTCCTAGGGAGCCTCCCGTTTCCACCGAAGATTTAAGTGCCATTGCTCTAGCGGGTCTTGGTGCAGGATAACTTGCACCATCAATGGCTGCCTGCTCATAAGCTATTGTGTTGTCTTCAGAATATTGGTGAACCACTCTGGGGGCTGCGCACGACAGGAGCAAAAAAACGATTGTTAGTAATAGAATGTAGGGCACGTATATAATATAGTTAATTTTCTATATTACTTCAAATGGAAAATTGCCTGTTCTGTAAAATCGCAAACCATGAAGTCCCCGGGGATATTCTTTATGAAGATGATTCGGTTATGGCTTTTAGGGATATTTCACCGCAAGCTCCTGTTCATTTCCTTGTTATACCAAAAAAACATATAGATAATATAATGGAAATTAAAGAAAGCGACAAGGAACTGCTTGGGAATATGCTCTTTCATGCACAGAAAATTGCAAAAAGCGAAGGTTGTGAAGAAAAGGGAGCAAGATTTATTTTAAATTGCAAAACAGATGGCGGTCAAACAGTTAACCACCTGCATTTGCACATATTAGGAAAAAGAATGCTATACTGGCCTCCAGGATAATATGCGTACCCAAATAATAGTCCTTCACCGCTATGCTTATGGCGACAGTTCCTGGATAGTCAAGGCACTTAGTCCAGATTTGGGTGTTCTTTCGCTTTTGATGAAGGGGGCAAAATCCAAAAATTCCAAATTTAAAGCCAGCATAGATCCCCTTGCGCACAGCGAAATAGAAATTCGCTACAACCGCAGCAAAGGAAATACATCCTTAATAATTCCAAAAGAGGCATTTTTGCAAAATTATTTTCAAAAAATGCGTGCAAATTTGCAAAGTTTGGCAGCCGCCCAGCTCATGGCAGAAATATTGCTCAAGCTGGGAAATAATTCCTCTAATGCAGCAGCAGAATTCAAATGGCTTCTTAACAATCTGGAATATTTAGAGTTAAATAAAGCGAATGAAAATTCGCTCTCTCTTTGGTTGCACAAATTATGCGAAATTTTAGGTTATGCACCAATGCTTTTAAACTGCGGGCTATGCGGGCAAAAACTTTTGCAAGCTCCGGCAGATTTGTGGTCTTCGGCTGGCGGAGCAGTGTGCCAGAGCTGCCTTGGAGAGCGAAAACCTGGCTACGATCCAATTTTTTTGCAAGAACTTGGAAATTTTGCAAACGGAAAAAGCAACTCAAAGCAAAATTCGCATCAGCGCATAGAAAATTTTTTTCTGGGGCATTTAAAAGTACATGCCGGCGCACTGGATAATTTAAGGTCTTATGAATGGTTAATTGAAACACGAAAATTAGCAAGTGGTTGAAATGCTTAGAGAAAGCGATTTTTATTCTATGAAAAAGAACGGAGAAGCCATCTCTATGGTTACCGTTTACGATGCAGCTTTTGCCAGAATGGCAGAGGCAGCAAAGATGGATATGCTTTTAGTTGGCGACTCAGCAGCTAATACAATGCTTGGCATGGACAGAACCTCTAGCATTTCCATGGAAGCGATGTGCATATTCACTGGAGCCGTAAAACGTGGTGCGCCAAATAGTTACATTGTAAGTGATATGCCATACAACTCAGATGCAGAACCAAAACTCGCGGTGCAAAATGCAACAAAACTATTAGAAGCAGGAGCACACGCAGTAAAAATAGAAGGGCTGCCGCTAAAATCTCTTGAAGCGCTAAGAGAAAAAAAGATAGAGATAGTGGGGCATCTCGGTTTGCTCCCTCAAACTGCAAAAAGTTTTAAACAAGTTGGCAAAAGCGAAGAAGAAGCGGAAAAAATATTTGAGCAGGCAAAAATTTTAGACAGCTTAAACCCTTGCGTAATAGTTTTGGAACATATTCCAGAATCGCTTGGGGAAAGAATCTCGCTGGCTATAAACGCGCCTACAATCGGCATTGGCGCGGGGCGGCATACCGATGGGCAGGTACTTGTTATGCACGATATTTTGCTTATGCATCCATTTAAGCTCCCACCTTTCGCCAAAAGTTTTGCAAATTTTTGGGAAGCAGGAGTGAATGCTTTTTGCGATTATAAAAATTGGGTTTGCAAAAAATAATTTTTATTTGCAAAAAAAATAATTTTTTCCTTGCCAACTTGAAAAAAAAATTCTATATTTACTCTTGACATTCACAAACAAAAGGAGTATTCCTCATGGCAACAAAAACCGTTATTAAAAAACCAGCAGCTACAAAAAAAGCAGCTCCAAAAAAAGCAGCCCCTAAAAAAGCTGCTCCAAAAAAAGCAGCTCCTAAAAAAGCTGCTCCAAAAAAAGCTGCCCATAAAAAAGCTGCTCATAAATAACGCACTTTGTGTTGAGTCTCCAACCTTCGGGTTGGAGACTTTTTTATTTAAGTGGAGATTTTATTATTATTGCAACAATAAACATAACTAAAGAAAAAGCGAATAAAAAAAGTTCAATATAATCACCAATCTCAGAATAAGGCGTAAAATAAGTTTCCAAAGGAATGTTTTGAACTATTATCCTCTGTTCAAACAATTCAGTTTTCTCCAATATTTTCCCATTTGGCAATATAAAAGCACTTATTCCGGTATTTGCCGCCCTAACAACCCCTATTCCGTTCTCTACTGCATGGGCACGTACCAAATTAAAGTGCTGGTAGGGTGCAATGCTTTTGTAAAACCAGCCGTCATTTGTGATATTGGCTATAAATTTTGCTCCTTTTCGCTTTGCATCCCTCAAAATATTGCCATAAATGGCCTCGTAACATATAAGCGGGCTAAAATTCCCCGGCTGCCATATTGAAAGGCTATCCCCTGGCGAAAATTCACCACCCCCCAAATCCACGTAATTTATTACCGGAAAAATATTGTCAAAGGGGATTTTTTCGCTGAAAGGCACAAGATGCATTTTGCTGTATTCTGGCACTGGCTCGCCAAAACCAAACAAAAAAGCCGAATTATATATATCATATTTTCTTTTTCTCTTTGATTCCGGGTTCCAAACTCTGTTCAAGGCTCCAATGACAATGGCAGAATTATTCTTTTGCGCATAATCCTCCAAAAATTCAGCTTCTGTTAATCGCGAATTTATATAATCTGGAATGGCAGTTTCGGGAAATAAAATAAGGCCAACGCTATCCGGTTCCAAGGTTTCAAACAGATCCCATGTTTGTGTCATAACAGAATCGAAGTATTTTCTGCTCCATTTTTTTGTTTGATGAATGCTGGGTTGCACAACTGCGACTTTCAAAGTATCGGAATCGGTTTTTTCATCTGCTAAAATTCCAGAACCGCCAATATAAAATATTATGGCTAGAGCTAGAGGTACAAGCCCTAATCTTTTTTTCTTTTTTAAAATAGCTGTGGCCAAACACATATTTGTAGCAATGATTATTGCAGAGCAGCCAAATACTCCAAAAAGTGCATAAGACTGCATAAGCTCAATGCTATTCCCAAACACAAGCCCAAGTGAAAGCCAAGGAAAACTCATATCGCCCTTTGCTCGCAAAACTTCAATGCCTGCCCAAAAAAATGGAAAGAGAAAAGGGTTGGGAAGTTTAATAAAAACATAAGCGCATAAAAGTGCAAACAAACTTAAAAAGGCAACACTCAAAAAAAGTCCAGAAAAAATTAGAGCTGGTGGTGCAACATCGCCAACATGATAAAGCCAATATATGCTAATTGCATTAAACACAAAAGCACCGAGGTAGCTTGAGGCCAAGGCTGTTTTTTTGCTCGCTGTTTTTAAAACATAAAACCATGGAGCCAAAAAAATCAAGGCACCTGGACCAAGTGGGTATGGGGGAAAGCAAAATGCTAAAAGTACCCAAGAGGCAAGTGAGAGCAAAATGGCTTTTATTATGTTCATCTTTAAGTTTCCGAAAGTTGCCAGTCTGAATTATTCTTTATTTTATCCGTAGCTGTTTGCACAATTTTTTCTGTGGCAATAGAGTCTCCACCCAAGGCTAGTTCTAAATTTTCTTTATATGAATATAATTCTTCTGGAATTTTGTGGGCATTGCTGTCGCTTGAGAATTTTTCCAAAACGTTATCGCATGTGTTCAAAGCTTCTTTGAAAAAATTTTGCAAAATAAGACAATACACATAAGTTTTCCAGGTTATGAAATAATAAGGACCCTGCATTGCAACCTCATATATTTTGCAAGCCTTGGCATATTCGCCTTTACGCGCATATAACTCAGCTACTAGAGAATCTATTCTGGCGCAATGTTTTGGATTATCCTTTTCTTTTTCTTTTATGGTTTCGTAAAGTTTCAAAGCCTTTGTAAAATAGCTAATGCCGCGCCGCGCTGTGCCTGTTGCAAATTTTTGGTTGCTGGCAAGGGAGGCATAACAAAGAGCCACATTTCGCCAAGTAGAAAAGAAATAATCTGCTTCCCAGTTTATTTCGTTGTAAACATCAAGGGCTTTTGCGTAATCTTGTTTTAACCTATAGATGAAGGCTATGGATTTTTTAGCAGATATCGCATGTAAATTATCTTTTTCCATCTCTGTTATTTTTTTATAATAAACCAAAGATTCGTCAAGCCTTCTCATTTGGCATATACAATCTGCCAAGCCCTCATAAACTTCTCTGTTATAGTTCTTAGCGCATTTTTTGTAGTAACCTTCTGCATGGCTAAATTTTTTATGAAAGCGCAAAATGTTTGCCATAGTTAAGTTTAAGGAAAATGAAAGCGGATTTTTGCTCAAGTAAGATTTTGTGAAACTAACCGCTTGCTTCAGGTTTCCTGCCCTGCTGTAGTTTATGGCTATGGATATTATTGCGCGTTCGTTCTCAGGTTCTTTTGCAAGCAACTGAACAAAGCATTCATGAGCTTTTATAAAATCTCCCTTTTCTTGCCAAACTCTTCCCATAGATATAAGAGAATAAGAATCTTTTGGTTCTTTTTCAAGCAGTTCGGTTAAGCATTGAGCTGAATCATTGTACTTGCCAAGCTTGCCAAAAATAACGGCGCGCATTTTTTTTGCTGGCTGAGAATCCGGTTGTATTTCCAGCAATTTATCTGTTATGCTAAGTGCTCTTTCGTATTCGTTATTCCTTGCCAGCGAAGAAGCCAGATTGTGCAGAACACCAATGGAATTGTTGGATTTTTCCATAGCATATTCGAAATAAGGAATGGCTGCGGAAAAGTTGCGCATTTTATGATATATGCGACCAATGGCGTTTTCTATTTCCCAAATTTTGTCTGCACCCTCTTCGTTTTTTTTAGCGTCTTGAAGCATGACAAGGGCTTGCTCCAAATCACCGGCATCCAAAATTTTTGAAGCTTCTTCAAAAGCCTTGTATGCAGGCAATTTAAATCTGTAATCATTTTTTTGGTTGGTGTTTTCTTTATTTTCAAAAAGCTTGCGCGATGCCATGCTTTCGAAAAAATTTATGGATTTTATTGCAGAGTTTCTGTGTGCAGGATTCTGATCTATGGACAAAATGTATTGATATACTTTTAATGCCAAAGGAAATCTTTGCAATTTTGAAAGAATGGTTGCTATTGAATTGTAAAGCGTAAAACTGTACATTCGCCCTATTTTTCTGGCTTTGTTATAATGTGAAAAAGCCTTGCGATAATTTTTTTCCGAAAAGGCAAGCGAGCCGGCAAGCAAGTGAGCCTCTGAGGAATTTGGCGAAATTGAAAAAAGCAAGTCGCAACTATCCCACGCCTCTTTGTAATTTCCCTGAGCGTGGTAAATTGTTCCTTTTAATTTTAATGCTTTTTCGCTTTTGTTATTTACCTGTTGCAAAATTTTGTCGGTGCATTCCATTGCTTCGCTTAAATTTTTCGAATGAAAAAGAGTGTAGCCAAGCGATATGAAAACCTTTTCTATATCTGAGTTTTGCGGATTTTCATATTTCAGCACATCGCAAAGAATCTCGTAAGATTTTTTGAAATCTCGCTGCATTTGCTTAACCACAGCCATAGAAGTAAAGCATTTTATGTTATGCGGTCTAAGCGTTAGCGAAGACTGAAAACAGTTATATGCTTCGTCGAACAGATTTAGTTCCATATTGGCAATGCCCATATTGTACCAAACCCCGGCAACATCATTGCTTGAATTGCCATACGAGAGTTTTAGCGAAAGCTGAAACTCATCAATGGCAGCTTTTTGCTGCTCTGTTCTTAAAAACATCAATCCCAAAAGAGAATGAAGTTCAAAAACTTCGCTATTTGGATCTTGCTTTTTTAATTCTAAAATTTCATTCAAGAGCTTTTGGTATTCTCTTGTGCGTTTCTCGCCAGATAAATGAGATGCTTCCGTAATCTCCAAAGATATACGCGCGCATTCTTCTTTAATTTTAGAATAAAAGCCATCTTCGTAATTTGCATTATTCATTCTTCCCCCTACTAGTTATTATCCATCAACCTTTATTTTGTTCTATCCATAATCCTATTTTTTGCATTAACTTTTACAACCTTGGGTTGCCAGTTCTTTGCTGCTTCTGGTGTTAAATATATATAAGCAGCCACTATCACCAGATCGTTTTTTTGCACAAGGCGTGCCGCTGCTCCATTTAAGCATATAGTACCAGATTTTTGTTTACCTTCTATTACATAAGTTTCAAACCGTTCTCCATTGTTTAAATTAAGTACATGAACCTTCTCATGCAAGACCAGCCCAGCCGCTTGCATAAGCTCTCTGTCTATTGTTATTGACCCCTCATAATCCAAACGAGCATCTGTTACCGTAGCCCTATGGATTTTGCTTTTTAATAATTCTATTAGCATATCTAATTATAATATAGAAAAAAATCTTTTAGTTTCTTCTTCAACGTTTTTTGCGCTGAATATGGCAGAGCCTATAACAAAAATATTTACACCAGCTTCTCTAGCAAGAGCCAAGGTTTCCAAATTTATGCCACCATCTATCTCTATTTGCAAATTTGGCTTCATAGCGCGCAAACTGCGAACTTTTTCCAAGCAATATGGAATTAATGATTGCCCGCCAAAACCTGGATTTACGCTCATAATCAGAACCATATCCGCTAGGTCTAGAACTTCTGCAATGGCGGAGAGCGGAGTGGCTGGGTTTATTGCAACGCCAGCTTTGCATCCCAGTTCTTTTATTTGATTCAACAATCTATCCAAATGTTTTGTTGCTTCTGCATGAACAGTTATATATTGAACGCCTGCTCTAGCGAAAGCCTCTATATGAAGCTCTGGGTTGTTTATCATTAAATGACAATCGAGCGGAAGTTTTGTGCACTCCCGAATTTGCTGGGCAATGCCAGGGCCAAAAGAAATATTGGGAACAAAACTTCCATCCATTATATCTAAATGAATCCAGCTTGCACCGCCTTTCTCGGTTGCTTTTATGTCTGCTTCCAAATTCAGGAAATTGGCATTTAAAACACTGGGAGCTATTATCATATAGGCTAATTTACATAAATTCTTTTATATCCATTTCTTATTTCCGTGAAATTCTCTGGATTTTTTCTAAAAGCCAAATCATCTGTGCGAATGGAATAAGAGCCTATTTTGTTGTTGGAAACATCAAAGAGCGTAGAGCACTCCATTCCGAAAAATTTGCACAATGAATCCACAATCATTTTGTTTGCATTTATTTTTGCTTCTGTGCTGTGACCTGCTATGTGCGGGGTTGCTATTTCAACCAGAGGTAAAAGCGAGGCATCTATGCTAGGTTCATTTTCCCAAGTGTCTATAACCGCACCGCCCAAATGCTTTGACTGCAAAGCCTCACGCAAAGCCTCGCTATCGCATACTGCGCCGCGTGCGGCGTTTATAATCCATGCACCTCGTTTTGTTTTGCAAAAAAATTCCTTGTTTGCAAGATGTTTGGTAGGATATTTTCCGCCTATTTCAAGAGGTGTGTGGAGTGTTATTATGTCTGCTTCAAAAATATCATCGTTTAAATTTTTTGGCGGATCGCATAACAAAATTCGCATCCCAAAACTCTCAGCATTTCTTTTTACGCAAGAGCCAACTGCGCCAACTCCAACTATTCCAAGCACAAGTTCCTTTAGAGGTTTGTGCATTTTTTTTGAAATTTCAATCAAGGCAGCAGATATATAATCCGCAACAGATTCTGCATTGCTGCCATGTGCAGTTGCCCAAAAAATTCCGTTCTGTTTGCAAAACTCGGTATCTATATGTTCATAACCAGAAGTCACTGTTCCTATAAACTTTACCTTTGTGCCAAGCAATGTTTCTGCTCCATATTTTCTTGTTGAGCGAATAATCAAGGCATCGGAATTTTTCAGAGTTTCTTTTGAGATATTTTCAGAATTTAAATATTGCACTGCAAACCAAGGTTCCAAAATACCGTGCAGGGAATAAATAGTTGAATCAATGGACAATACAAGATTTGAACTTGTGACCTCTGCCGTGTGAAGGCAGCGCTCTAAACCAACTGAGCTAATTGTCCTTGGCATTTGCCTTAATATAGAAAATTATTTTCTATATTTCCAATATGTCCCTTTTAGAAACATTGCCAAAGCCGCAGGCAAAAGACTGCCTGCTAGACTACGCCGCAATTTTGCAGCTTTTGCCACATCGCTTTCCTTTTCTGCTCATAGACAGAGTTCTCTCTTTTGAGCCAGATGCAGAAAAGGCAAAAATAACTTGCTTGAAAAACGCTAGTTTTAACGAGCCTTATTTTATGGGGCATTTTCCAGGAGACCCCGTGATGCCGGGCGTTTTGCAGGTAGAAGCCATGGCACAAGCCGGTTGCATTTTGGCATACTTAAAGTTTGAAGAGGAATCAAAAGGCAAACGCCCTGCTTTTATGGGTGTTGATGCTTGCCGTTTTCGCCGAGCTGTTAGGCCAGGCGATTCTTTGAGAATTGAAGCTGAATTAGAAGAATTCCGCCGTGGCATAATCACCTTTGACGGAAAAATTTTTGTGGGTGAAGATCGTGTTGCAGAAGCAAAGCTAAAAGCTACAATGGTGTGATATGCGCGTTCTTGTCACTGGCGGAGCGGGCTTCTTAGGTTCCCATTTGTGCGATAGGCTCATTGAGCAAGGGCACGATGTTATTTGCCTTGACAATTATTTCACAGGCAGCAAAAAGAATGTTGAGCATTTAGCAAACAATCCTCGGTTTGAACTTATTCGCCACGATGTTACTGAATCAATTCTTTTGGAAGTTGACAGAATTTACAATCTGGCTTGCCCTGCCTCTCCGGTGCATTATCAATACAACCCAGTTAAAACAATAAAAACAAGCATACTCGGCGCGGTGAATATGCTGGGGCTTGCCAAAAGGGTGAAGGCTAGAATTTTGCAGGCTAGCACAAGCGAGGTTTATGGAGACCCAAGCGTTCATCCACAGGTGGAGGAATATTGGGGAAATGTGAACCCCATAGGCATTCGCAGTTGCTACGATGAAGGCAAACGCGTTGCCGAAACATTGTTTATGGATTATCACCGCCAAAACAAGGTGGATATTCGCATTGTGCGTATTTTCAACACCTATGGCCCCAGAATGAATCGAGACGATGGCAGAGTGGTGTCTAATTTCATAGTGCAGGCTTTGCAAGGCAAAGATATAACTGTTTATGGAGATGGCCTGCAAACTCGTTCTTTTTGTTTTGTTAGTGATTTAGTGGAAGCCATTTTGCGTGCAATGGAGCAAAATGAATATGCTTTGCCCATAAACATAGGCAACCCAGGTGAGTTTACCATTTTGGAACTGGCAGAGAAAGTCATAGAGTTAACTGGCAGCAAAAGCAAAATAATAAAGGAGCCATTGCCCGCAGACGACCCCAAACAACGCAAACCAGATATCAGCAAAGCAAAAAAATTCCTGAACTGGGAACCTGAGGTAAATTTGGAAGAGGGACTTAGGGAAACCACACGGTATTTCAAAAAATTACTAACTTAGCATTATGAAAATAGCTCTTGAACTTGTGCCCAAAACTTTGGATTCTTTTTTGGAGGAGTCCAAAACGCATATAAATAATTTTCCAAAAATAGCCGCTATAAATATTCCTGAACTTCGCAGCGTTGAAATAAAGAGCTTTGAGGCTTCGCAGCATTTGCTCGAAAATTCCGTACCGGCAATTCCGCATTTTAGATTGATAGACCGCACACTGGGCAATTTGGAGAGTTTAATTGAAATACTTATTCCGCTTGGCTTAAAGCAAACTCTTTTGATAAGCGGAGACCCACCTGTTGATATGCCTGGTTTTGTTCCAAGCGGCATAAAAGCACCGCAGGCAATTAAGCGCATAAAAACAAAATTCCCTCAATTAAAAGTATATGCCGGCCAAGATCCTCACCGCCAGTCTTTTAAAAAAGAACTGGACTACTGCAAAGAAAAGCTGGACTGCGGAGCAGATGGTTTTTTTACTCAGCCTTATTTTTCAGAAGGCTTGCTCAATCAATGGCTTGAACATTTGCCAGAAACAGAAATGTGGATTGGCCTAAGCCCTGTTACGGTAAAAAGTCGCAATTACTGGGAAACGGTTAATCAAGTGGTATTTCCGCCAAATTTCAAGTTTGATTTAGAGGGGAATTGCATAGTTGATAGGCGGCTCTTAACCCTTATAGAAGCTGCTGGGAAAGATGCTTATTTAATGCCCTTCACAACTTCTACAACAAAATATTTGAATGCACTCAGAATGTTTTGAAAATTACCCGTAAAAACTTCTTTTATCTGGGGCTTTGAGGTAATTTTTTATAACCCCAACATTGTGGTGGAATTCAACGGATTCCTTGCGCAGGGAGTTTAGGTGCACTTGTATTATTTTTTGAATGGCTACATTCTGTTTGGCAAATAAAGGCGACATATCTTGAACCAATCGTATTTTTTCGCTTAAAAAAGCTTTGTCTGCTGGTGTTGCAGAAGAGTTTTTTTCTAATTCCTCATAACTGTTGCTCACAGCATTAAGTTCCTGAATTGCAACTCTGGTGGCACGTCCTCTGTCTTCTGTGAATTGGGTGAGTTCTGTTGCATAAGCATCCATTCCAATATCTGCGGGAGATAAAGATTTTATTCTTTCGCCATATTCAAGAACATTTTTGCAAAGTTGCATTGCGGCATCTATTTTTGAAGACAAAAATTCTGCATCTTGATTCATGTTTACCCCCAATTTATCCCACCATGCTAACATAGCTACGTGGAGTTCCTGCTGCTAAATTGTTTGAAAGAGTTCTATCTTGGCGAACCTGTCCAAGGGCTTTTTGCCAAGCTTCTCTGAGCGATCCCATCATCTCGCTAATTTCTGTGAAGTTTTTGGCAATGTTTTTTGTGTTGCCTTCGTGAAGGTGGTGGCTGTAAAAATCGTATAGTCTCCAGAGATTTTTTGCTATATCGCCGCCTTTTTCCATATCCAAAGAGCTCATAAGCTCGCTTATGCCAGCTTCTACTTTGTGGCAGGCTTCTGCTTTGCGGGCAAGTTGGCCGGCTTCCAAGGCTTCTTTAGCTATACCGCACCATTTTATACAATGGTCGTATATAATAATGATCAGTTGACCGCGGTCGGCGGTTTCAACGGAGGCTTGGCGATATTGTCCCAGACCCGGTTTAGCATAAGTTGCGTTTTGCATATAAAATCCTCGGTTAATGACTACTTTTTACTATTGTTGTTCATTGAACTAATAGCAGCTAACATATTTGAACTTTGAGATTGCAAGCTACTCATGCTTTTTTCAAGCGCTGTGAATTGCTTTACAAGCCTACTCTCAAAATTATCTACTCTTATCTGCAATTGGTCAGCTCTCTTTTGAATATCATCAATTCTAGCTTGGTATTTATCTTTTGATTGCTTGATGTATCCATCTACCCATTCATCCTTTTGGTTGTAGTACCCAGTTTTAGCATGTTCAATAAAGGTTGAAATTTGTCCAGCTATTCCGCGCACAAAAGAAACTTGGGCCATACCATCAGGCTGGCTAGGTATTTCAATGGAAAGTCCCTTGCTGGTGGTGAAAACACTGTTGCCATACCATGTGCCTTTAACTGGTTCAACTGGCTGCCCAGTAGAAGTATACCATTTTTTAATATTGTTTTCTATTACACTGTGGTTGTTTTTATAGTCGAAGTTAAAATACCATTCCTTAGTATCATTATCATAGGTATATACACCAGCATCGGAATCTTTGGTGAAACGGCCAACGCTAAAACCTGGGGTATCACTAAAGCCGCCAGATGTGAATAATTTGCGTACGCCTTCAAAATCTGAAGTTAGAGCTTTTGTCAACTTTTCTTTGTCCACTTCATAATATCCCTCTTTGGTTGCGAGTATGCCAACGCGGGATGCAGATGAGTAAACGGTGGAATAGCCGTTGTTTATTGAGCTGGTGAGTTCGTTTAGTACGCCAGAGAACATTCTTCTTAAGTTTTCGCGGAGTCCAGAGATGCCAGAATCGCCTGTGAATGGGCCAACTACGCGATTGCTCGTTTTTTTGCCGGAGTCATCGGTTTTTTCTACTACCTCGGCTTTTGCGTTTTCGTCTATGAATTTGAGCAATTCGTTGAATTCATCAACAAATTCGCTTATTTTGTCTGCAAGGCCGCTTAGGTCTGCTTCTAAAGAAACTTTTATGACTTTATCTGGATCTGCTTTTTTTAGATTGAAAGTGGTGCCTGCTATGGTTCTGTCGTCGTCGTTGCTCTGCGAGGTAATTGACATTCCGTCCACAGTATAAAAAGCATTTTGCCCTTCGGTTATAATATTATCCTTGTTGAAAATATTGTGGTTTGCCAAAGTACCCATGTCTTTTTTGACAATAATAGCATCATCATCACGAGTTAATTTATCATCGGGTTTACTAAAGGTTCCCATTTGAATTTTAATTTGTTCCAAAAAGGTTTTTTGATTTTCGGGTTTTTCACGTTCTGTTGCGGTAAGAGTATCATTGGCAGAATTTGGGTCTTTTTTACTTGTGAAATTTTTGTCGTTTTCCAAATCTCCTACTATAACTATCTCTCCAGAGTTGTTGATTTCTGCTTTGAAATTTGCGCCAGCACCACCAGAGCCAGACAAGGCATTATTTATTTCATTCAAAACTTCATTTATTGTTTTTGGAGAATTGTCAGATTTGAATAATTCAAATGTAACCCATCCACCCACCGGATCTCCGTTTCCATCAACACGTCCACAGTTAGCGGGCAAATAAATGCCTATTTTATCGCCGGGGTCTAAATTGTTTCTATTTAGAACAGTATTCAACTCTTTAAAAGTGGTCTCTCCTGTAGCTGTGCCGCCGCCGAGAATCGTTAAAGCACCTCCAGAAGTCGCTTTTTGTGCTTCGTAACTAACAAAACCAAGATCAGCGAAAAGATTTGTTCCGCCACTTTCTTTTATTGAAAAGGCATCTGTTCCTGAGTCCACGGCAGTTAAAACAATGCGGTTATCGCCGTTAGACATTGACATTATGCTGGCTTTAACGCCTGCACCTTCTGCGGCATTTATTTTGTTTACAATGTCTTTTAAAGTATCGGTTGCGTTTATGACTATATCAACAGATTTTTTTGGATCGGTTTTTTGCGCGGCTTTACTAGTTGACAAAGATACGGTAATGGGGTCATATTTGCCCGTTTCAGGATTTTTGCTCATTAATTCGAGGTCAACCATAGATTTGTTTATAGCAGGATAAGAATTGGAAGCAACTTTTAGCGTGGTTGCAAGCTGCTTGACAACTAATTCGTAACTACCTGCCGTTGCACCTTCGCCTCCAGAAACGGTAGCATAGTCTTCGTAATTTGAATTTGTTTTGAATAAATTAAAATCTTTCGGCAATTCAAGGCCCTTTGCCTTGGTTTGTATGCTCAAAAGCTTGGTTTCAAGCTCCTTGAATTTATCCATTGTGCTTTGGGCATTTTCTTTTTTCTTGACTTCACGCGTAACCTTAGCCTGCTCAAGCGCCGTGAGCTGCGCTATTATATTGTTAGTGTCCAACCCGGACGCTAAACCACCTACTGACATTGCTGGCATAAGAACCTCTTTTTCGTTAAATCTACTTTCTATATCGGCACTATCATATAAATCCTTTAGTTTTTAGCAAAATAAGGGATTTTTAATAGTAAATAAATTACTTGCAAAAAACGTGCCAATATCAAAACACATTCACCCTTTCCACCCCGTTTGAGTGCATTATGAAAATAAATGAATACTCCCCTGCACCTATATCCAGAGGATTTCTTATGCCAAGGGAATCCAAACTTATGGTTTTGCGCCAAAACGCTTGATTGTCAAAAACGCCTATTTTTCTGCATTTTTTGTCTAAAAGATAAACTCCGTAGTCATTTGCGGCTACTCTGTCTGCGGAGCAGAAGTTTTTTTCGTTGCCTGGAATGGAAGAAAATGGTTCTGCGCGAATTAGCCCCCCATTTTTTGAATACATAGAGAGATTTTGAGACTGCGCAACATAATATTGGCTATTGGTAGCAGCCAAAGCCAAAACACCTTGAGAAAATAGAGTGCTTTTTTTGGAGCAGCCAGATATATTCCAAATATCCACCCCCGATCTATCCCCAACGGCAAATTCCAGCCCATTAACTGCAAAAACGCCGTCTTTGGCATAGCACAGTTCTTTATCATCTCTGGATTTCAAAGCGGCCCCGTCTTGAATGTAAAAGCCATTGCTTGCAAAAAGAACGTCTTTGGGAAACCCGTTAAACCTATATGAATTTTCCAAATTAAAAGCACATGTATATAAATTATCACGTTTATAGGAATACACATAAGAAAAGTCGTCTAAAATATAAAGCTCATTTCCATTATTGCCGCTTGCCATTTTAAGTGCCCTGCCAACATTAGGTAAAAAATCGTCAAAGGAACAAGAAACTCTGCCAACCTCCCCGCCGCTCCATTCCGCTCCGCATCCAATTAAAAGCAGTGCTGCCAAAAAACGGAATTTATTCATTTTCAACCCTTAGCTTTAAGCCCTTTCCACCAGGCTTCGTTTTCCATATACCATTTAACGGTTTCTGGTAGCCCTGTGCTGAATGTGTATTTTGGTTCCCAGCCAAGTTCTTTGCGAATACGCGTGGCATCTATGGCATAGCGCAAATCGTGCCCAAGCCTGTCGGTCACAAATTCAATTTGAGATTCGTCCATTTTCATTATTTTAACAAGTTCTTTTGCAATATCTATGTTTTTCCATTCATTGCTGCCACCTATATTATATATCCTGCCAGATTCCCCCTTTTCAAGCGCAAGCAAAATTCCTCGGCAATGGTCTTCTACGTGGAGCCAGTCGCGGATGTTCTGGCCTTTGCCATAAACGGGAATTTTTTTGCCCTGCATTAAGTTTGTGACCGCAAGGGGTATCAGTTTTTCGGGGAATTGGTAAGGGCCATAGTTATTTGAGCAGCGAGTTATAACGGTGTCTAGCTTATAGGTTTCGTGCCAAGCTCGCACCAGAAGATCGGCACCTGCTTTTGAGGCACTGTATGGGCTGTTGGCTGCAAGGGGAGTTTCTTCGGTAAAATAACCTGTGCTGCCCAGAGTTCCATAAACCTCATCTGTGCTAACCTGCAAATGCCTTATGCCTTTTTCTTTTGCATATTTCAGCAAATTTAAGGTTCCCTCCACATTTGTGCGTATAAATACGCCCGGATTCTTTATGGAATTATCTACATGCGATTCAGCCGCAAAATGCACGATGGCATTTGGCTTGCCTGGCAGCAAATCGCCGGAGGCAAAAATATCCTTTTCATTTGTTATATCGCCTTTGAAAAACTTGTAATGCGGGTTGTTTTCTTCGTTTTTTAGGTTTTCTCTATTGCCGGCATAGGTCAAGGCATCTAAATTCACCATATTCCAATTTGGCCTTTCCCTCAAAATAAACCGCACAAAATTTGTCCCTATAAAGCCACAACAACCTGTCACTAAAATATTCATAGCAAATAATGTAGAAATGTACCTTTTGGCAAAAATTTATATATATTTATTTTTAACCAAGAGGTAACCGATGAAAAACATTAAAATGGGTCCAAAGTTAATTGCTTCTTTCTTATTCGTCTCCGCAATGACGGTTGTTTTGGGGTTATATTTAGAAAATGCCTTGCTAACAGTTGATGACAATTCCGATGCTATGTTCGACAAAGGGCTTGTCCCCATGGCCATGTTGGTGCAAACAGCGGATTTGGCGCAGGAAATAAGGGTACAAGTTATGTACTGGCGAATTTCAAAAACAGACGAAAGCCGTACCAAAGCCATTAAGGTTATAGATAGCGCTAAAGTTTCTTTAAGAGACCTTATAACCAAGCAAAAAAAACTGCTCATAACCGAAACCACCAGAAAGTCTCTGGACGATTTGCAGTCTGCCCTTGACAAATATGTGTCGTCTGTGGAAGGCTATATGAGAGGCCCCACCACTCGCGACCCCATTTCTGGAATGACTGTAACAGATTATCCGGCCGCAGTGTCAAAGGCGGGAGCGGAAATGAGGGAAGCCCTCGCCAGCGCCATAGCCATTAAAACCAAAGCGGTTGATAATTTACAAGACTCAAATTCAGAAATAGCTCACAAGGCAGAACGCCTCGCTAGAATTCTCTTATACATCTGCGTGGCTCTTTCCATAGCTCTTGGCATTTTCCTCACTTTTTCCATCACCAGCCCTTTAAAAAAAGTGGTGGAAGCCCTCTCCAAAATTGAACAAGGCGACATGACCGCCCGTGCCCACTTGGAGCGCAAAGACGAGCTTGGAATATTATCCCGTGCAATAGACAGCCTCGCCTCAAGGCTGCAAACCATATTCAAAAGCCTCCACCAGAACTCAGACACCCTGGCCGGCTCGGCAGAGGAGCTTTCCAGCATAAGCAGGCAGCTGGCAGGCGGAGCAGAAGAAGCCGCAGCCAAAGCCATGGTGGTTTCCAGTGCAATAGAAGAAGTGTCTGTGAACATAAAAACAATAGCGAGCACAGCTGAAAATTCTGCAAACAATGTAACTGAAGTTTCTAGCTCAGTGGAGCAGGTTGCAGGGAACATAAACGCAATGGCAAGCGCGGCAGAAGAGGCCTCAGTCAATGCCAGCGAGGTTGCAGGCGCAGCCGAGCAAATGTCCACTAATATGAACACCATAGCAGCGGCAATAGAAGAGATGAGTGCAAGCATAACCCAGATATCGGGAGATGCCAGTGACGCTCGTAAAGTGGCAGACGATGCCACCGTAAAATCTCAAGAGGCCACCAGCGTTATGAGCAAGCTGGGAGCGGCGGCAAAAGAAATAGGTCAAGTGACCAGTGTAATCAAAAAAATAGCCGACAAAACCAACTTATTAGCACTTAACGCCACAATAGAAGCGGCCAGTGCAGGCGAGGCAGGCAAAGGCTTTGCGGTTGTGGCCAGCGAAATAAAAGACTTGGCCAACCAAAGCGCAAGAAGCGCAGACGACATAGCCCAGCGCATAGAAGGCATCCAAGCCGGCACCGGCGATGCTGTGACTGTTATAAACGAAGTATCTACCATAATAGAGAGAATCCACCACAGTGTGGAATCCATATCCATCCATGTTGGCCAGCAAACCAAGGCCAGCAATGAAATTGCCAGCAACGTTGCGCAAGCCAATGTTGGCACCAAGCGAGTTGCTCAATCTGTGGGCGATGTAGCCAAAGGCAGCCGCGACATAGCCCGCAACGCCTCCCAAGCCAGCGTTGGAGCCAAGCGCGTTGCAGATTCCATGGGCGAGGTGGCCAAAGACAGCAAGGATATAGCGCGCAGCGCAGGCGAGGCAGCCAAGGGAGCCACCGAGGTGAACCAAAACGTTGTTGATATGAGCCATGTGACCAGTGCAAGTGCTCATGGTGCAGGCCAAATCAATCAGGGTGCAGGCGACCTTGCAAAGATGGCCAGCGACTTGAAGCATATTTTGAGCCAGTTTAGGGTGTGATAGTCCAAAGTGTAATAGCTTGAATGTACCTTTTTGGAAAAAAGAGATTATATTTATCTCTTATACAGGCATTTTCACAACCAAGAGGTAGTCGATGAAAAACATTAAAATGGGCCCAAAGCTGATAGCTTCTTTTTTATTAGTCTCTGCAATGACTGTTTTTTTGGGACTATTCTTAGAAAATGCCCTGCTGACAGTTGACGACAATTCAGATATCATGTTCGACAAAGGACTTGTACCCATGGCCATGTTAGTGCAAACGGCAGATTTGGTGCAGGAGATAAGGGTACAAGTTATGTATTGGCGAATTTCAAAAACAGACGAGAACCGTGCCAAAGCGGTTAAAGTTATAGATAGCGCTAAAGTTTCTTTAAGGGACCTTATAACCAAGCAAAAAAGCCTGCTCACAGTAGAAACCACCAGAAAGTCTCTGGACGATTTGCAGTCCACCATTGACAGATATGTGACCGATGTGGAGCATTATATGAGAGGCTCCATTACTCGCGACCCAATTTCTGGAATGACCATCACAGATTATCCTCCCACAGTATTGAAATCAGGAACGGAAATGAGAGAAGCCCTCGCCAAGGCCATAGAGATTAAAACCAAAGCGGTTGATAATTTACAAGACTCAAATTCAGAAATAGCTCATGGTGCAGAACATCTGGGCAGAATTATGTTATACGTATGCGTGGCTTTTTCCATAGCTCTTGGCATTTTCCTCACCTTTTCCATCACCAACCCCTTAAAAGTAGTGGTGGAATCTCTCTCCAAACTTGAACAAGGCGACATGACCGCCCGTGCCCACTTGGAACGCAAAGACGAGCTTGGAGTACTCTCCAAAGCACTGGACAGTTTAGCCTCAAGGCTGCAAACCATATTCAAAAGCCTCCACCAGAACTCAGACACTCTGGCCGGCTCGGCAGAGGAGCTCTCCAGCATAAGCAGGCAGCTGGCAGGCGGGGCAGAAGAAGCCGCAGCCAAAGCCATGGTGGTTTCCACAGCCATAGAAGAGGTGTCTGTGAACATAAAAACAATAGCCAGCACAGCCGAAGGCTCTGCAAACAATGTGGTAGATGTGACAACTGCGGTTGAACAGGTTGCAGGGAACATAAATGCAATGGCAAGCGCGGCAGAACAAGCCTCCGTAAATGCCAACGAGGTTGCCGGCGCAGCCGAGCAAATGTCCACCAATATGAACACCATAGCAGCGGCAATAGAAGAGATGAGCGCGAGCATAACCCAGATATCCGGCGATGCCGGCGATGCCCGCAAGGTTGCAAACGATGCAACCGTAAAATCTCAAGAGGCAACCAATGTGATGAGCAAGCTGGGAGCGGCGGCAAAAGAGATAGGCCAAGTGACCAGCGTAATCAAAAAGATAGCCGACAAAACCAACTTATTAGCACTTAACGCCACAATAGAAGCGGCCAGTGCAGGCGAGGCCGGCAAAGGCTTTGCGGTTGTGGCCAGCGAAATAAAAGACCTAGCGAACCAAAGCGCAAGAAGCGCAGACGACATAGCCCAGCGCATAGAAGGCATCCAAGCCGGCACCGGCGATGCGGTTACGGTTATAAGCGAAGTATCTACCATAATAGATAGAATCCACCACAGCGTGGAATCCATATCCATCCATGTTGGCCAACAAACCAAGGCGAGCAATGAAATTGCGAGCAATGTGGCACAGGCCAATGTTGGCACCAAGCGAGTTGCTCAATCTGTGGGCGATGTAGCCAAAGGCAGCCGCGACATAGCCCGCAATGCCTCCCAAGCCAGCGTTGGAGCCAAGCGCGTTGCAGATTCCATGGGCGAGGTAGCCAAAGACAGCAAGGATATAGCGCGCAGCGCAGGCGAGGCTGCCAAGGGAGCCACCGAGGTGAACCAAAACGTTGTTGATATGAGCCATGTGACCAGTGCAAGCGCACACGGAGCAGGCCAAATTAATCAGGGTGCAGGTGACCTTGCAAAGATGGCCAGTGACTTAAAGCATATTTTGAGCCAGTTTAAGGTGTAATTGCATTTCGTGCCGAAATAAGTGTTTTATGTGCAAAAAAATATTGCACAACTATGTACCTTTTGTCAAAAAAGAGATTATATTTATCTCATATAAAAAAAACATTTCACGCCAAGAGGTAAAAATGAAAGATATTAAAGTAGGCCTAAAGCTAATCGCTTCTTTCCTATTCATAGCCGCATTAACGCTTTTTTTGGGCATATACCTATCAAAAGGCATAGATGAACTTGATAGAAGGAGCGACCAGATGTATGACTTAGGGGCACTTCCCATGGGAATGCTTACAGAAACCGCCATACAGGTGCAGGAATTGCGCGTAGGAATTTGGAAATGGCGAAGCGCAGATACAAAAGAAGAGCGCGATGCAGGTACGAAATCCTTAAACGTAGCGCACGCTCTTGCTAAAGAACTCATTGACAAGCAAAAATCAAAAGTTCTAAATGAAGAGGGGAGAACAATTCTGCTCAATTTGCTGACCATCGTTGATAGATTTGTGGCAGAAGCGAATGATTACATAAGAACTGCGAAAATAGACCCTGAAACGGGATTCGCCTCAACCGATATTCCACCTAGTCTCACGCAAACGGCTGGCGAAATGCTGAAAGCCCTTGATAACGCCACAGAGAGGAGAATATCCGTAAATAAAAAATTGTCTGACGAATCTGGAGAATATGCAGACGGCCTGAAAGACATATCCCATTCAATTATAATCGCAGTGCTTGTTCTCTCCATAGCCATTGGCCTTATCCTCACTTTCTCCATCACCGGCCCTTTAAAAAAAGTGGTGGAAGCTCTCTCCAAACTTGAACAAGGCGATATGACCGCCCGTGCCCACTTGGAACGCAAAGACGAGCTTGGAGTACTCGCCAAAGCACTGGACAGTTTAGCCTCAAGGCTGCAAACCATATTCAAAAGCCTCCACCAGAATTCGGACACCCTGGCCGGCTCGGCAGAGGAACTCTCCAGCATAAGCAGGCAGCTATCAGGCGGGGCAGAAGAAGCCGCAGCCAAAGCCATGGTGGTTTCCAGTGCAATAGAAGAGGTGTCTGTGAACGTAAAAACAATAGCCAGCACAGCCGAAGGCTCTGCAAGCAATGTGGTAGATGTGACAAGTGCGGTTGAGCAGGTTGCAGGGAACATAAATGCAATGGCAAGCGCGGCCGAACAAGCCTCCGTAAATGCCAACGAGGTTGCAGGCGCAGCCGAGCAAATGTCCACCAATATGAACACCATAGCAGCGGCAATAGAAGAGATGAGCGCAAGCATAACCCAGATATCCGGCGATGCCGGCGATGCCCGCAAAGTTGCAAACGATGCCACCGTAAAATCTCAGGAGGCCACCAGCGTTATGAGCAAGCTGGGAGCAGCGGCAAAAGAAATAGGCCAAGTGACCAGCGTAATCAAAAAAATAGCAGATAAAACCAATTTATTAGCACTTAACGCCACCATAGAAGCGGCCTCCGCCGGCGAGGCAGGCAAAGGCTTTGCCGTTGTGGCCAGCGAAATAAAAGACCTAGCGAACCAAAGCGCAAGAAGCGCAGACGATATAGCCCAGCGCATAGAGGGCATCCAAGCCGGCACCGGCGATGCAGTGACTGTTATAAACGATGTATCCACCATAATAGATAGAATTCACCATAGCGTGGAATCCATATCCATCCATGTTGGCCAGCAAACCAAGGCGAGCAATGAAATAGCCAGCAACGTTGCGCAAGCCAATGTTGGCACCAAGCGAGTAGCCCAAGCCGTTGGCGATGTAGCCAAAGGCAGCCGCGACATAGCTCGCAATGCCTCCCAAGCCAGCGTTGGAGCCAAACGCGTTGCAGATTCCATGGGCGAGGTAGCCAAAGACAGCAAGGATATAGCGCGCAGCGCAGGTGAAGCCGCCAAGGGAGCCACCGAGGTGAACCAAAATGTGGTTGATATGAGCCATGTGACCAGCGCAAGCGCACACGGAGCAGGCCAAATCAATCAGGGTGCAGGTGACCTTGCAAAGATGGCCAGCGACTTGAAGCATATTTTGAGCCAGTTTAGAGTGTGATAATTAATTTTCTATATTAATTATTATATAAAACAATAGGAGGGGTATATGAAACGTTTTTCCGTTTTTTTCGCTGTTTTATTTCTTTTTGCTTGTTCAAGCAAAAACGATATTGAAGAAGAACTATTGTCGTCTTCATCGTCTTTATCCAGCAGTTCTTCTGCTGTGTTGAGCAGTTCTGCCATTGCAGTGAGCAGTTCTGCCATTGCGGTGAGCAGTTCCTCAGTGGCTGCCAGTTCTAGTTCGGCAAGGAGTAGTAGCAGCAGCAGTTTAATCCATATTTATCTGGCTTTTGGGCAGTCAAATATGGAAGGGCAAAATTGGAGCGGTTCGCAAATTGCTTATAGCGATGTATTGCCTGTTATGTATAAGCAAAATGTGGACAAGCGTTTTATAGTGATGACGGCGGTAGCCGGAAGCTATAAGCTTGCCAATGGAACTGAACAAAGAACTCAGGGGCAATGGTACACAGCGGTGCCTCCTATTATAAGAAATAATCTTGGACTAAGCCCTGCAGATTATTTTGGCAGAACCTTGGTAGCTGGAATACCCGACACCAACATAAAAATAGGCATTATAGCTGTTGCCGTATCTGGAAGTGCTATAGAGGGTTTTGAAAAAGGAAGCGGTGCAAATACTTATTTTAGTTCCGAACAACAATATATGAAAAACATAGCCGCCCTATACGACAACAATCCTTATGAACGTCTTGTGACTCTGGCGAAAAAAGCACAGGAAACTGGGGTCATAAAAGGCATAATAATGCATCAAGGCGAATCTGGAGCTAAGAGTGGAAATTGGGCGCAAAAGGTAAAAGGCATTTACGATAACTTATTGAGCGATTTGGGACTCCCTGCCAATTCAATACCGTTTTTGGCGGGCCAAGCTTATGGCAATAATAATGGCAATATTTCTGGCTTGTGCAATACAATGAATGCAAATATAGCTGGCTCTACAACTAAGGTTTGTCACATCATTTCATCAAATGGCTGCGCATCTGGCGGAGACAATTTGCATTTCAACTACGAAGGATACAAAACTCTGGGCGAGAGATATGGTCAAAAAATGCTGGAGCTTTTGTATTAATTTCTAAATTATAGCCATTAATGGCTAAATCAGTTTCCCTATTGGTTTTATTGCTCTCTGCCCTTGCTTTTGCAAGGGCTTCTGCTGTGATTACCTTGGAAATGCCCATTGGAGCACGACAATTGGGCATGGGAGAGACTGGAATTGCTCTTGGAGACGATGCTAATTCGCTTTATTACAACCCTGCCGGCTTGGCATTTGGCCCTTTGGCAAATGAATGGGAATTGTCTAGGGAAGGTAAATTCACCGTGCTTGCCGCTCGCAACCGCAGAGGTTTTTTAACTCGCAATGAGGTTTGGGCAGGAACTGTAGACGGAATTTTGCATTTTGACGGTCAGGTTTGGCGCGAAGATATTGCCCTTCCACTTGAGGGAAGCGCAAAACTCAGGGATGTTGTTAGAACTTTTATAGGCACAGAAACTTCTCTAGATTCCATATCTGGCGTGGTGCGCGCATATAATGGCATAAAAACACTGAACGAAGAGGGATTGCTCGTTGAGGTTAAAATACCTTTTTCCGTGATGATTAAAGACACGGTGACAGCCCTGCTTTACGAAATGCGCACGGAAAAGCTTTGGATAGGTACAAACAAGAGTTTGTTTCGCTTTGATGGCAAGGGGTTCAAAGATTTTGCACAGGAATTTGGAACGCGCAAAATAACCGCCATTGCAAACCAAGGCGCAACCCTTTGGATAGGCACCGATAATGGGCTTTTTGCTTACAGAAACGGAATCTTTGAGCAAAGAGGTGCGGTTTTGCCATCTCAAAAAATAACTTCAATTGCCTGGCACGAATTGCGCAAAGAACTTTATGTTGGAGTTGAAGGCGCAGGCATAGCAAGGCTAATCCCAAAACAAAACGAAAGCGATAAGGACAAATGGAGCATATTTACCCTTGAAGACGGCATTATGGATTTAAGCCCAAAGGCAATAGCCATAGACAGCTCTGGGCATATATGGACTGCGCATAGAGAAGGGCTTTCGCATTTCAATTTGAGAAGGTGGGAACAGATTCGTTTTGAAAAAAATGAAGTTCATGGCATAACAGTTTCTGAAAAGGGAGCTATTTGGATTGGCACAGATAAAGGCGCATGGAGCTATTTGCCAGAATATGCAACCCCAAGCGGCCGTAAAAGCGAAACAGAAATGAACAGAGAAGCTACCCAAGGCAAGTGGAACCATTATCACACGGGAAACGGGCTTGCCCACAACACAGTTTGGCATGTGCTTGCTCTTGGCAATGATTTATGGCTGAGTACGGTTGCAGGCGTTGAACGCTACCATGCGGCGCAAAACCAAGTTGCATTTTTTTACGAAAAACTTTTGCCAGTGTTAAATATTCCAGACCTCTATCATTTATACACTGGAATTTCTTTTCCATTTGGCGACTGGGGAACTTGGGGTATATTTGTGAATTTCATAAGTTTTGGCGAAACATTTGTTTCAAGCGAAATAAATGAGGAACAGGAGGGTAATTCTTTTAACAGTTCCGAAACAGTTGTTGGTTTGAGTTATGGAACAAAGATAAACAAAAATTGGGGCTTGGGTTTGAATTTCAAATTTTTCTATTCCGCATTAAGTTCCGGAGCAGGATTGAACGAACCAGATGCAACCACTGCGAGCTATGCCATTGATGTTGGTATTTTAGGCCGCGATTTGCTGGGTTTAAAAGGGCTTAGGTTTGGTGCTGTGCTGGCAAATATTGGCCCTAATGTTTATTATGTGGATAAATCAAATAACGACCCCATTCCTTTAACCTGGCGTTTTGGGCTTTCTTATGATTTAATCAAGCTCCCTGACCATCGCATGACCATGAATGTGGATTACAACAGAACGGTTATTTACGAAAATTCTAAAGGCGATGCAGAGCCCTTTTATATTTCAGCTTGGAAATCTTGGTTTTACCCGGAGACAGCAACAGATAACGATAAAGCCCTAGACAAGTTCGGAAAATCTTTTCAAGAAGGCATTCTAAATTTGGGAATAGAATATGTTTACTCCGGTACAGTGGCACTGAGAACCGGCTATCTCCACGATAAAATAGGCAAAAGACAGGAATGGGACATTGGCCTTGGCGTTATGCTATCCGATATGTTGCAATTAGATATTGCCAGCATTCAAAACATTGGCAATTTAGAAGGCGTTAGAGAGGGGCAACTGAGATTTGCGGGTTTGTTTAGATTTTAATCTTTTTGTTTTTATTCCCTCACATCTGTCACGCATCCCTTAATCGCAGCCGCGGCTACCATTGCCGGACTCATTAACAGAGTTCTGCCCGTGGGGCTTCCCTGCCTGCCTTTGAAATTTCTATTGCTTGAACTTGCGCTTATTTGCCTGCCCTGCAATTTGTCTGGGTTCATGGCAAGGCACAAGGAGCAGCCAGCCTCACGCCACTCTGCTCCAGCTTCGGTGAAAATTTTATCCAAACCGAGAGCTTCGGCTTCTTTTTTTATTTTTTGCGAGCCGGGCACAACCCAGAGTTTTACCTTTGGGTTCACCTTTTTTCCTTTCAAAATTTCCGCTGCGGCTTTTAAATCCCCCAACCTGCCATTTGTGCAACTGCCCACAAATGCAATATCTATTGGAGTTCCGGCAATAGGCGTTCCGCCCTTGAAATCCATATAATCGTAGGCTTCGCCGCCGCCTTCAGGAATTTTTTCATTCACCATAACACTTTGCTCAGGAGTTATGCCCCAGGTTATGAATGGCGCAAGTTTATTGCAGTCAATTTCAATTTCATCATCATAATGGGCATCTGGGTCGCTCGCAAAGCTCTTCCAGTTTTCAATGGCTTTGTCCCATGCCTCGCCTTTTGGCGAATATGGCTTGTCTTTCAAAAAGTCAAAAGTTTTTTGGTCTGGATTGCAGTAGCCAACTCTAGCACCACCTTCAATGGCAAGGTTGCACAGGGTCATTCTGCCTTCCATATCCATCTCTTCCACCACATTGCCAGCAAATTCATAAGCATAGCCAACCCCGCCATTAACGCCGAGTTTGTTTATGTATGCAAGGGCTGCATCTTTTGGAAAAACACCTTTGCCCAGCTTGCCCGTGAATTTAATTCTGCGAACTTTCAAAGGGCTCATAGCCAGTGTTTGAGTGGCGAGCACGTCTGCAACTTGCGAGGAACCTATGCCAAAAGCTATGGAGCCAAAAGCTCCGTGAGTTGCCGTGTGGCTATCACCGCAGGCTATTGTCATTCCGGGCTGGGTAACTCCCTCTTCGGGGCCAACTATATGTATAACGCCTTGCTCTTCGGTATCAGGACCAAAAAAACGAATGCCAAAATCCTTGCAATTTTGCTCCAAACGGGCAAACATCTCCTCTGCCACAGGGTCTTTGAGCGGCCTGGAACGCTCATCGCTAGTGGTGGGTATAATGTGGTCAACCGTTGCAAAAGAGCGATTTGGATAGAGAACGGGCAGCCCGTCTTCTCTAATCATTGAAAATGCCTGCGGGCTTGTGACCTCGTGCAGCAAATGCAAGCCTATAAAAAGCTGATATTGCCCAGAGGGCAATTTGGCAACCGTATATTTCTCAAAAATTTTCTGATAAAGCGTTTTTCCCATAGTGGGTAATATAAAATTTTTCGCATCTTCTATGTTGCTAATTTCGCCCTCAAGTTGCTTTTCAAAAACACGCTTTATCATTTCGCCAACACGCGGGCCTGGTTTAAAACCCATGTCCAAAAGCATTTTGCCGGTTAATAAAGGTTCAGGAACTTCTTCCCAAATACCCATTTTATTGCCTATTTTCTGTGCATTTTCGTATAAATTATCATCATTTTCAATTGCGCTTTTTAGAATTGCCGGGAGTTTCAACCCGCCTGCTTTTAATGCACATTTGCGCAAAGAATTTTTATTGCTCAAATTGAGCAAGGAAAGAGAGCCTAACAGAGCAGGAACTTTCTTTAAGAGAACATTTACCGGAATCCATTTTTTCAAAAAATCAAAAGGTTTTGCATTTGGCAAGCACAAAAGCCCAGCGAACATTATTATTTCTGCTTTTGTGGAATTTAAGCCACCTCTGTGTTTTGCTATATAGTCTAAAATATTCCCAAGCTTTGCGCGGTTGTTTTCAATTCCAATTTCAAAAAACATTTTTTGCAAACCAACTTCGTAAAAAATATCAAGCCCATAAGAAGGCTTAACTCCTTTCAAAAGCCATTTGCGAAATTCCTCTTCTATTCTCTCCCTAGACAAATCATTCAAAGAAAGAGTTTTGCAAAGCTCTATCGTCTCTTTTGCCGCCCTAAGCTCAAATCGCGCCGCAAACTGAACCGCTCTAAGCACCCTGAGCGAATCTTCTGCAAAAGCCTCGCTAACGTGCCTCAAAATTTTGCTCTTCAAATCTTTGCTGCCATTATAAGGGTCTACCAGTTCCAAATTTGGGAGTTCCATGCCCATTGCATTAATCGTAAAATCCCTGCGTTTTGCCGCCGCTTCAAAACTCAAATTCGGGTCTGTTTGAACATCAAAGGCTCTATGCCCGCTTCCTATTTTGCTTTCTGTTCTTGGAAAAGAAAAATCGTAGTGAACATTTTGCCGTGACAAATGCACAACGCCAAAAGCTTTCCCAATTAAATTAGGCTTGCCATGTTTTGAAAGTATGGAGAGCAATTTTTCCTGGCCAATTTTATAAACCTCTATATCAAAATCCCGAATTTCGCTGCGAGTACCAAGCAAAGAATCTCGCACAAATCCGCCAACCAAAAAAGCCCGCCCACCTTCGGAGCGAATGTCCTCTGCTATCTGCAAGAGTTTTTGTGGAACGATGTTGTTCATGGTGAGGGGTAATTTAGATATTTTTTTTGTATATTTACTATTATGAAAACTTTACAAATTGCTGTGCCAGGCGTTGAATATGCTTGTTCGGATAAATTGCCGAAATTAGTTGAAGCAGAAAGGCTTAGGCAAATATTAGACAAATGCGTAGAAGAAGCCGAGAGCAGTGGCTTTCCCATTATGACTATGGATGAAATCA
>Ga0268262_10000062_pt1 | contig 124533 bp, 118 predicted proteins | sample TergutNc150P3_FD_190354 | JGI IMG/M metagenome (GOLD analysis project Ga0268262, IMG submission 190354) | Nasutitermes corniger P3 segment gut microbial community from laboratory colony in Florida, USA - Nc150 P3 (SPAdes) (version 2) | ecosystem: Host-associated > Arthropoda: Insects >... | reverse complement strand
TAAAACTTTGAATACTTTTTTCATTGTAAAACTCCTTTTGTTTTTTAGACTCTCATACGAAAGCCATAGGAAAAATTTTCCTACTAAAGATAAAGAAAAAACAGAGTGTTTTTTACGTAAATTTCGTGCGTAGAAACCGTGCGTAAGAAACATGGAATTATACAAAAAATCGGATAGTCTCTTGCATAGTCATTGCGGCGCAGCCGTTAATGAGCGAAGGATATTTTATTTTTTTTCTTTTCTCTGGTTTCTTGCATTGTTTACTATATAGCACTGATGATTTTATTACAGTCAATCAAGTTGGCTTTATCTTTTTCATCTTTGGCTGCTTCCTTTTTACAAACCGTTTTATTGATATGGGTATGCTGTTTACAGTTACAAAAAAATTGTAATATGTGTTCTAATGTATTACCGCCCTTACTAAATGCTATGATTAGACAGTCAACAGTGCTGTATAAGATAATCATTTCTATAAACAAATACAAAACATCGCCAAACGTAACAATAGCAACTTCTTTATTCTTTTCCTTGCAAGTAAAAGAACAGTGAAAATCCTTTTTTATTTTTGGATTTATAAGAATTTTTTCAGGTTTAGAGTTCATTCCTTTTGTGAGCGTATCATAAACCATTGTTAAAGTTGTTGTTTTTCCGCAACAATTATCACCACTTAAAAGAATTATTTCCATTCTCATTTCCCCTTAATAATTAAAATGAAGGTGGGGTATTATCCCCCACCTCTCGCCTCTACGCTACCGATTTACGGTGTCAGCCGCTTGTCAAGTCATGTTAGTTCTGTTTTGTCCATTTTGAACCAGAGCCCACAGGTGCGGTTGTGGTATATGTTCCTGCGCCTCCTCCTGTTGCCAAATACTTGGTCCGCAAGTCGCCCATTACATAGAACGCATTACTATTAAAATTGCTCGAAGTAATCGTGCCTTGAAAGATTACGCTGGTAAGGCTGGTGCAACCTTGTAAAGCATATTCCCCAATGCTGGTAACGTTGCTCGGTATGGTTATGCTGGTAAGGCTGGTGCATTTGTAAAAAGTGCCACTCTCAATGCTGGTAACTTTGTTTCCTATGGTTACGCTAGCAAGGCTATCGCAAAACCCAAAAGCTCCATTTCCAATGCTGGTAACGCTGTTTGGTATGGTTACGCCGGTAAGGTTTTTGCAACTATTAAAAGCATGACTCCCAATGCTGGTAACGCTGTTCGGTATGGTTACGCCGGTAAGGCTGTCGCAACCTTTTAATGGATCTGAGGATGTACAAAAAGTATAATCAGGAATGCTGGTAATGGTACTGCCGGAAAGGTTAAGGTAGACAAATTTGGCAGGGCTGGCTGAAAGTGTTGCTCCCAGACTTCCGGAGGTGGCGAGGGTGCCGCCAAGATCGCTCACGTTCAGTTTGACGCTGTATGCGGTTGCGGCTGTATTTGCTTCTTGTGCGTCTAACCATGTTTTAAAAGCGGTAATGCTGGAAAAAGTGTTAGTTGCACCGCCGCCTCCAGTGTTGTCTGTTCCATCTGTGCCGTCATCATTGTCACCGCATGAGGCGAAAGAAAACCCGATTACTGCCACAAGTGCAATAAGCCATAAAACTTTGAATACTTTTTTCATTGTAAAACTCCTTTTGTTTTTTAGACTCTCATACGAAAGCCATAGGAAAAATTTTCCTACTAAAGATAAAGAAAAAACAGAGTGTTTTTTACGTAAATTTCGTGCGTAGAAACCGTGCGTTGGAGGGCAAATAACAGGTAACAAATAACAGGTAACAAAGTTGTTGTTCGTTATCTGGGTTTGAACCAACAGGCTATGCTTGCTAACCACGCTTCTTCCCTTTGTTCTTTATTATTTGTTATTTGTTATTTGATACAGTCTTGACTGATGCTATAAGCAGTTTCAAAATTTCTTTGCAGTCATTTATTATGCTGTTATACTCGTCCTGATTTATCAAATTTGTTTCTTTAAGAAGATCCAGCCAATATTCGGTTTCTGCGCATTCTTTTAATGCGATTTTTGTTTTTACCAGAAATTCTTTCCGGCTGACGGCATATTGAGCTTCACTTAAATTTGCTCCAATAGAAGTACCGGAACGTAATAATTGCTTGGCCATGACATATTCATGTTTTGTGTCGCATAAATACTTATACAAATTATAAACCTGTATAGCGAATTTTCTGCTTTTTTCCAATCCTACATTCATATTCATTTCCTTTTTCTTTGTTATTTATTACCTGTTATTTGTTATTTGTTTTCACATTTTTTCCAGTTCCCGGCGGTCTTTTGCGCCGGTTTTGTCGTAGATAATGCTTAAATTGTTTTCGATAGTGCGCAGCGATACGCCAAGGTCTGTGGAAATTTCTTTGTTGCTTTTGCCCCGCTGAACCATGGAGAAAACTTCTTGTTCTCTCTTGCTCAAGCCCAGTATCTTGTCAGACGTTATCGCCATACGCTGAAGCAGGGCGGACTGAAAGGCTGTTTTACCCGATGAAGCGTCTTCCATTGCTTCCAGAAGTTCCGCCGCGCTTTGGGATTTGCAGATATAACCTTTTGCGCCGCAGCGTATTGCGGCGTTTACATGTGCATAGTCGTCATAAACCGAATAAACCAGCACCGGGGGAAATTTACCGTTACCCAAGGATTTATCTCCTATAATATCAAGCCCCCATTCTTTTCCCAATTCTATGTCCAAAAGAATGAGATCCGGCGCGTTAGTCAGGCTTTCAAAGAGTTTTTTCGCTTCTTCAAGAGAAGCGGCAAAACCGGCAATTTGCCAATGATTCTCCAGCCGGGCGGCAAGCCCGGAACGCATCATTTCATGATCGTCAATAATCACAACGGTTTTCATACAAAGAGAATATCAAAAGAATCTTTTTTAGTGTATACTCCTGTCATGGTAACGCAAAAATTTTCTTACACTTGGCTTAAAGTTATTTGTATGGGCATTATCGCAAGTCTTGCCAACAATGTTGTTATTTTGCCGTCGGTCAAGTTTATCAGCGGTCTCTATCTGGATACGATCTTTACGGCGGCGGCGGCTTTTTCAGGCGGGCTTATCCCGGGACTTATCAGCGCTGTCTTAACTACGGTAATGTACGGAATAGAGTATTTTATAGAAAACGGAACGCCCTATTTTGGGGCTTATTATTTGTATATGCTTTGCAGTATTGCCATTGTCCTGCTGGTGCGCCTTTTTGCCCGTTTCTTTCCGGCAGAATGTGAAAGTGTGCGGGTAATCGGCGGACAAGGGCTTTCTTACAACGGAAAAATCAGTCAAGGTTCTTTGTTCATTATGCTGGCGGTTTTATCATTGGTAATGTGCATTGTTGTCAGTATAATCGGCGGATTCATTTCCGCGGGAATTACCGTTTTTACCGGCGTAGTGGACAAAAGCGGTCCGCCTGAAACATACTTCCGTTTGGGTTTTATCAGGCAGGGTTTTAGTCTTACCATGTCGGAAATTCTTGCGCGTATTCCCGTAAATATTGCGGACAAGCCTATCGCTGTTTTCGGCGGTTACGGAATTGCGTTATTGGTTAAAAAAATTGTCAACTTACGCGGGGGGGGGGGGGGGGGGGGGGGGTAATATATAAAGGAACCTCAAGCCGCACGGTAAGACCGGAACCCGCGCCTTCTACAAAAGAAAGAGACGCTCCCAGTATTGCCGCCCTTTGGTACATACCGCGAATTCCAAGACCGTCTCCGCTTTGCGCATTCGCCGTGTTCCGCTCAAGACCTTTACCATCGTCGGTAATGTAGATAAGCAAGGCTTTATCTTCCCTGTTGCAAGCTGTCAGCGTTACTTCTTTTGCTTTGGAATGTTTTTCGATATTGGAAAACGCTTCCTGAACAATTCGGTAAATCTGTAACTGCATTTGCGCGGAAATTTTTTCGGCGGAAAAATCCTTATCGATAGCAGCGCGGCACTCCACCGACGCGCGTTTTTCAAAATCCGCGCAAAGCTGAACGAGAGAATCCGCCAGAACGAGGCGGGAAAAATCCGGGGGCATAAGCGTTCTGCATATCTCCCTTGTTCTGTTCATGATTTTCTGCGCCAATTCCGAAAGAGTACGGTCTGTTGACGGAGCGTCTTTACTTATCTGCAAAAGCCGTCCCATGTCCTGCAAAACCGTGTCATGCAATTCCGCCGAAATTAATGCTCTTTGTTTTTCCTGTACCAGCATGGTAGTTCGTGAAAAGTCGGAACTATCCTGTTCCTGTATTTGAGAATGACGTAAAGCTCTGTATAGAAACAAAGTCAAAACAATCATACCGATAACAAAAACCGAAAAAACGCCGAATATGTAAATTGATCGTGAAAAAACGTTAGACGATATTTGGGAGTCCATGCTTGACCATGAATAAAGTTCTCTTCTTATCGCGCCCGCTTTCAAGGCGGCGGCGTCTTTTTCCGCTGATAGATCGGAACGGGAAACGCCGGAACTTTCCATTTCGGCGATTCTTTTTACTGAAAAAGTCAGTTCTTTTGTCATAAGGCAGGCTGTTTTTCCGCTTTCTTCCGGCAAAAGCCCTGTCCCCTCATATTGAAGAAAAAGAAGAGAGCCGGTAAAGTCTTCCAGAATTTTATTGAATTGTTCCAAAGAGGATAAAAGATTTTCTAATGGTGAATTATCAATGGAAATTTTTCCGGTTGAACCTTGCCAGTTGTAAAGGGCGCTCTCTACCGTAAACCAGCGTTCCAACAATTCTGAAATTCCCGCCGCGCCGAACAGTGAATTGGAGAAAAGAAAAAACAGCGGTATGATAATAAGGCGGCGCGTGTCCTTTTTATCCTCTTTTCCGGACGCGGCGTACCGCGCGTATAATAAAGAAAACCGGAACTGCTATTACTGCCAGTACCGCTATAATTACACCTAACAACATAAAAAATATTTTGTTGGGATTTTTAAAGATCGCCCAGGGCGCTCTGCTTGTTACCTCAATCTTGCGTCCCTGAAGCCGGTTGTAATATTCAGGTATTTTTGATACGCCGCCTGATTTTTCAAATGATTCAAGATAATACGCCAGCGCGACCCATTCCTTAAGTTCCGTACTGCCGTTATAAATGATATGCTTTTCAAAGTCAGTGATTGGGTTTCCGTTTTCGTCTTTAGGCTGAAGTTTTAAAAGCCCGAAAGAATGAGCTTCGACGGCTCCTAACATCTGACATGAATAAAGTCCGCCTATGACGCGGTACAATTTTTTGTTATCTAATTTAGATAAACTACCGTCGGGATTAATTAATTTTACATCCGTTACCCTGTTAAGAAGAAGCCTGTGGGGATTATAAGTATAAGTTAATCCGGATGTATACAACCGCGCTTCACCCATAAGCGTTGAAACAGACGCGTCTATTTCCGCCACGGTTTTTAATTCTTTTCCGGTAAGATGTATGTTGACTAACGGATAACCGGGAATCATATCCGGACCTATGCCCAAACTGCTCACGTTAAACGCGTCGGCTGTGGTTATCGGACCCTTTGAAAACGACCCTCTTACAACGCCGCTAGGGACTACGGCGACATCAATCTTACGGTAATTAGCGCCTTCGGCTTTTTTAATTGACGCTATATACGAGTCGGAAATCAAGTTGCCCAGAGTATCTTCGCCCTGTACTTTGGCAAAATTCTCCACCGGGATAAAATCAAAATCAGTATATGAAATCGCCTGATCATAACTATAACCGAAACGGGAAAAGTAATTTTTATCTACCAAAGACTTGAATCTCTGTATAGCGGACTCAACAGCGGCGTCTTTAGGCAGATCGCCGCTTATCGGCAGTAATTTGTATTCTGACGGCGAATAACGGTTTCCGTTTCGGGTAAGAACAAGACGGCCTATATTGTGAGTGTATTCCCCGCAGGAGACAACAATTGTATTGCCGACAATAATAGGTTCATTAAGCGTTGAGTGCGTATGACCGCTGATTATAACGTCAATTTCCGGCACAGCCGCTGCCAAAATTTCATCTTCCGATTTTTGAGGGTTAGCATCGGTTCCGCTGTGCGACAGGCAGATTATAATATCCGCGGAAGTTTCGGCTTTTATTTTTTCTACAATCTTTTTGGAAACCTCAATCTGATCCTTAAAATACAGTCCGCTTAATGGCGCATAACTGTCGGCTTGTTTTCCTAAAATACCGAAAAATGCCGCTTTTACGCCGCCTTTCTCTATAATTATATACTCCGCCGCGCCGTAACGGTTCAGCGCTTTCTGAAGCTCGGCGGCTTTGGACGCGAATTTTTCATCAGCCAGAGTCCTGTCCCAGTCAATGTTGGATGTTACAATGAAAGGGAGACGCTCGCCGCTTGAAACCGCGGTATTAAGCATGTCCGTAAGTCCCTGGGTGCGGTAGTCGAATTCATGATTGCCCAATGTAGTCGCGTCGAAACCTAAAAACCCCATCATGCGCAGTTCCGAAGCCTCGCTTGAATAAATCGTCTGAAAAGGCGTACCCATTGCGAAATCACCGCCGTCAATAAGGAAGGTATTCGGGTTGTCGCTCCTTATCCGGTCTATGACGGTTTTCATGCGCGCATAACCGCCGCGTTCCGCAGGTTTACCGTCAATCACGCACCGTTCCGCGTCAAAATGCGAGTGCATATCGTGGGTAAAAATTATGGAAATATCTGTAGATGAAGGAGATTGCGCCGATAAAAATCCGGCTGTAAATACCGCAAACAATAAAAAAGCCGCTATGATTCTTAAATCGATAATTTTTTTAAAAACGCGAATTGATATATTGTGCATACTTATCTCTCCTTTAACATTGATTATACATTTGATCATGTTTGAAAGCAAGCAACCTCTTTTTGTATGATTTTTACATGAGTTATTAATTTTTTTATCACCATTGCCCAATGTCAAATTTGGCAGCGGTAAAAATTCTTTAAAAATTTTCAAAATTTTTTCAAATTCTGTCAAGCAAAACGGCACTCTCGCGCCATATATAGGCGGAGGTAAAAATATGAAAAAATATTTTTTGTTGCTGGGGCTTGGCATTTTGCTTGGCTCCTGTTCAACCCCGGAAACGCCCAACGCGGCGCCGGTTAAGGGGGGCAGCTCGTCGGCTCTGCTCTACCTGAACTGCCGGTCGGTGTCACAGGAAAATGTCGAATTTACTTTTTCGCGTCCTGTGACAATCAAACATCTTAATTTTGAACCGGAATTGTCCGTTGATTCGGTGGAAAACGGCAGTACTGTAAAGGTCAAATTTAAGGAAAAAACGGAATCAGGAAAACTGATAAACGCGAATCTGCTTGCGGAAGATGAGAAAAAAAACACTCTGAATGTGCTTGTCTCCTTCCGCGCCAGAAACGACAGGATGCCTAAATTGGTGATTAATGAAATTTGCACGGAATCCGCCAGCGCCGCCGCCGGAAAAAAAGAGGAGTTTATCGAATTTAAAATCAAGTCAGCCGGTAATTTGGGCGCTATGCGGGTAGTTATCAATGGCAATTCAACTGCGGCTAAACAAACTATTTATGAGTTTTCACCTGTCGAAGTTAAAAAAGATGATTATCTGGTTCTTCATCTGCGTACATATAATCCGCAAAGCAAAGATGAATACACCGAGAACCTTGACGAATCAACGGGTGTAAACGCTTCGCCGACAGCGCGGGATTTCTGGATGCCGGGAGAAACAAAATTACTGCACAAAACCGCTATGATTTATGTTTTGGATCAGGACGACAATGTGCTTGACGCGGTAATACTATCCGAGAATCAGGATAACTGGTGGACTAAAGATTATTTTGCAGAGACCGCCGCATTTTTATTCAACAAAGAAGCGTGGAAATCCGCGGATGGAAATATCTGTAGTCCGCAGGACGCGGTTGCAAGCGGGAAAGCAACCAACACCCGCACAATCTGCCGAGATGAAACTGTTGAAGATTCTAACTCGGCAAAAGATTGGTATATTACCGATACAAGTAACGCGACAGTAGGAAAGCCAAACAGTACAAAAAGATATTTAAAGTAAGTTTTTAAACAGAGATACAATATCGTGTTTGGGGGCGGCTCCGGTTTTCTGAGCCGCCAATTCCCCATTATTGTAGAGAATAAGCGTGGGAATGGAAACAATCCCGTGTTGTTCCGCAAGAACGCCGTGTTCATCGATATTTATTTTACCGACCTTTACGCGGCCTTCGTATTCTCCGGCAATTTCATCAATTACAGGACCGAGCATTTTACAAGGACCGCACCAGGGAGCCCAAAAATCAATTAATACCGGAACCGGCGATTCAAGCACCTCGGATTTAAAATTATCAACTGTAATGGCAAGACTCATTTTTTTCTCCCACTTTTTATTTTGCACTGTAATTGAATTTTTTTCAAGAGGAAAATCATCAAAAAAATAATTAAAAAATTCTATTTTCTTATTGACAAAAATTTTAAAAAATGCCATGATCTGATATGGAAGCTAATAATAATTTTAAAGAAGGCTTATCTTACGATGACGTCCTTCTCATGCCGGAATACTCGGATATTCTTCCGAGAGATTGCGATGTAACAACCGTACTTTGCGACGGAATAAACTTAAATATACCTATTATCTCCGCCGCAATGGATACAGTTACTGAAGAAAAACTTGCCATAACTATCGCGCTTGAAGGCGGCGCGGGCGTAATTCACCGCAACTTAATACCAGAAGAACAGGCGCATCAGGTGGCAAACGTAAAACGGTTTTTAAACTGGATTATTGAATCGCCGATTACGGTGCCGTATGACGCTCATGTGCGCGATGTAAGAGCATTGATTAAAACATTCGGCGTATCGGGCTTGCCTGTCGTGGACAAAGAAGGAAAATTAAAAGGAATTATCACAAACCGCGACCTGCGTTTTTGCAAAGACGATTCTCTGCCCGTTGTAGACGTTATGACTGAAGATGTTGTTTTTGTTACAGGAGAACCGACCGTCGATAAAGCGCGTGAAAAATTTAATGAGTTCCGTATCGAAAAACTTCCGGTTATAGACAGCGAAGGAAAATTAACAGGGCTTATAACCGTTACAGATATGGAAAAACATCAAAACTTTCCAAACGCGGCGACGGATAAATCAGGTAAGCTTGTAGTAGGAGCGGCAATTTCTCCGCAGGATTATATAGTACGGCTTCCGCTTCTTAAAAAAGCAAAAGTTGATTTTGTCGTTCTTGACACGGCGCACGGCGATTCAAAAAATGTAATGGACGCGATAAGCCAAATAAAAAAAGATTACGATATACCTGTCATAGGCGGGAACGTGGCTACCAAAGAGGCAACAAAAAAATTAATCGCCGCGGGGGCGGACGCGGTAAAAGTCGGCATAGGACCGGGTTCTATTTGCACAACGCGAATTGTCGCAGGAATCGGCGTTCCGCAGTTTACCGCTGTTTTGGATTGCGCCGAAGAAGCGTCAAAGTCAAAAATTCCGATAATTGCGGACGGCGGTATTAAGTTTTCCGGGGACATAACAAAAGCGATAGGCGCGGGTGCGAGCGTTGTAATGATAGGCAACTTATTCGCGGGATTAAAAGAAGCGCCGGGAAGCGAGATTATTTATGACGGAAGAATTTACAAAGAATACCGGGGAATGGGCAGCATGGGCGCGATAGCGGACGGCGCCGGAGACCGCTACCAAATTGGCAAGGATGAAGAACCCGTACCGGAGGGAATTGAGGGGCGAGTCCCATTCAAGGGAGAGCTTCGCACTTACATGAACCAGCTTATCGCGGGATTACGGAAAGGCATGGGCTACTGCGGCTGTAAAAACATTGCGGAACTTAACAAATACAAGAAATTTATTAAGATAACCTCGGCAGGTTTAAGGGAAAGCCACCCGCACGACATTACAATAACGCAGGAAGCGCCAAATTACTCGCGATCTTGATTTCTGGTACAAAAAAGTCTGTACTCCGGACTTTGTAAAAGACGATCCTGTTCAGTTTCCGCGCCGTTACAAAAAACGCGAAGACATAGAAATAGCCGCGTTTTTGTCCGCGACAATCGCGTGGGGACGGCGCGACATTATCCTCCGCTCAGCGGAAAAAATGTTCGCGTTAATGGACTTAAAACCCTACGATTTTGTTATTTCAGGCGATTTTAAAAAATTAAAAAATAAAAATATCCACCGCACTTTTTTTGAAAGCGATTTAAAATATTTTTGCAAAGGTTTAAAACATATTTACACAAAATACGGAAATATGGAAAATCTTTTTTTATCGCAGAATGAAAAAGAATGTAACGTATGGAAAGGTTTTTATCTGCTTCGCGAGGAGATGGCAAGAGCAAACAAGGGCGAGTACTCCATTCATGTTTCCAACGCGGGGAAAGAAGACGAAAACGGCTCCGCTTGCAAGAAGTTTAACCTTGCCCTGCGCTGGCTTGTGCGCGAAGGACCCGTGGATTTGGGTTTATGGAAAAAGATAAAACCAAGCGCTCTTTACATTCCGCTTGACGTTCATGTCGCGCGGACAGCGAGGAAGATGGGACTGCTGGAACGCAAATCCAACGATAAAAAAACCGTGATTACGCTGACAGAGAAATTACGGGAGTTTTGTCCTAATGACCCTGTGAAGTATGATTTTGCGTTGTTCGGCGCGGGACTTAATTATTCTTAATAATTTTTAACCACGAACCTCACGAACACTCACGAACTTATACTCCGATATCTTGTCGTTGTTCGTGCTGGTTCGTGTGGTTCGTGGTAAATTTCTTACACTACCTCTCGCCCAAAAGCAATTTAAGTTCCTGTATATCGCTGATTATCTTGCTACGCGGTAATTTTTGAAAACGCGACGGAAGCATTTCCTTGGACGTACATTCCAGAACAGCGACCAGATTTTGCAATTCAACTTCGTGCGGATAGGCGGCGGGAACAAAGTCGTTCATCGCCTCTTCCATGTCCTCTTTTTTTACATAGACACGATCCGCCATTGCCGCGATAAGTTTCGCGCGCACAAGAACCGCTTCCAAATCCGCGCCTGAATATTCGTAATCGTATTTTTTTAAAAGATCCGAAACTGAAAAATTGCGAATGTCTAAATCAAGTTTGCGCACTAACGTGTCAAAAAGATCTTCCCTGTCTTTTTTTGATTCAGGATAAAAAAGGGCAAGATGTTCTTCGGCGCGTCCCTGGCGTTTAAGGTCAATCGGGATTAAGTCGGGGCGGCATGTAATTAAGAACCAGATAATTTTGCCGCGGTATTCCGTATTGCCCATAAATGAGGCTATCTGCGCGAACACGCGGTTGCTTGTGCCTGAATCCCCTTCCTGAGAGCGGTCTCCAAGGAAAGCGTCGGCTTCGTCTATCATCACTCCTACGGGAGACATCGCCGTAAGAATATTCAATACTCTTTCAAGGTTTGATTCTGTCTCGCCCTGCCACTTGGTGCGGAAGTTGCGGAATTTCACCATTGGGATTCCAATCTCGCCCGCGAAGGCGTTAACCATAAAACTTTTACCGGTACCTACCGGACCCGCAATCAAATATCCCATAGGCAGTACGTCGGGGCGTCCTTTTTTTATCGCTTTCGCGGCGTTTTTAAATCGCTTTTTAACAAAATCATGCCCCGACACATGGGAAAGATCATACGAAGTTTCCATAAACTCTAAAAGACCGCCCGCTCCGTTCTCGATTATCTCTTTCTTTTTCTGCCGCATGAAATCAAGCGAAATTGGTTTTTCGCCTTCAAAACTTTCCGCGGCAAGACGGTACAAGTTCATCAGGTTAAGACCTGATGTAATTGAGGCAAGTTTTTCAGGAGTTAATCCGCGTTCAAGCAAAAGACGCCCCTTTTCTTCTTCCGAGCGCAAAAAACTTTCTCTTATTTTAGCGCTTGGAAACGGAACGCTTATTTTTACGATAGCGGGTGAACTTGTAAGACGCGACGAAATATCGGACAGGTTTTCAGTCAGCAGAATAATCGATATATCACCCCTGATAAATTTAGGATCGGTCGCCCAGCGGTTAAAGGTAACCATACAGTACCTGTCTCTGTCGGACAGGCGGATTAAGTCTCCTGCGGGAACAATATGCTCCGCAAAATCTACGATTAAAACTTTTCTGCCCTTCTTTTTCTTTTCTTCGGGTACCTGCGAAAGAAAATATTTTTCAAGATACGGAAAACAACGCTCAGGATCATTTGAAACAAAATCGCCTGAATCAAAATCGGGGCTTACGGCAAATTGCGGAGCGGCGGCAAGGTAATTTTTTTCCATGTGCGGCTCGCAAAAAGTCAGTCCCCTTGAACTGTCGTAAAACGCGATTATTTCCTTGTTGCCGAATAAAATTTCAGAGATGTAATCTTGTACTCTTTTAAATGTAAACTCGCCTTCTTTTTTTTCGTGAGGAAGAAAATCCCTTATGTTGCCGTACAAAATATATACATTCGCGGTTTTGGAAGTATATTTACTCGCAAGCTCTTCCGCCCATGCAGGCAAAACTTTTACGCTATTATCGTAATTATATATATATTGATCGGACATCTCCCCTCTCCCAATATATATTTTACATAACCTTTACTTTTTTGGCAACAATTGATTTAAATAATCTGATAATATATTCTTATATTCCTCGTTTATCTTACGTTCCGCCGCCATATATGCGCGATTTTCCGCTTCCGATGCTGTGATATGTCCCTCGCGGCTGTTAAAATTGTAAGGCAGTAATACCGATTTTACGCTTGTATCTGTCAGATTCGCACTAAGCTCTATGCGGGCAAATTTATTATTATTGGTGGGTAAATCGACGGGAGAGACTGTAATATTAACATCAAGAATATAGCGCGAATTATTTCCGCCGCTTCTAAAACCGATATCCGAAAGCGCTTTTGCGAACGCGCCCTGAATTCTTCCCGATTTATCGTTATTTACAATTATACCGATCGGAATTGCTTTGTTTATATTTTGCGCCTCAAGCCTGTAATTATCGCCCTTTATAAGTCCCGCCGGAACAGGAGAGCCTATCACCCGCAGAACATTTCCGTATGTGACATTAATATCCGCCATAGCCGCGGCTAAATGATAACGGGAAAATCCTTCAAACGAATTTTTTTCCGTATCTTTCATGTTGATAAGATTTGCAATAACATTCTGATTTGCTTTTATCATCTCGTTGTATATTTGGGTAGTTTTTGCTTTTTCCATGACAGCTACGGCGTAATAAGTGCTCTTTGAATCAAACCAAACTTCTTTTACTTCCGCGCCGATAAGCGTGTCCATGGAAGCGGTGATATTTATTGTATTTTGCATGGCAATATTATCCGTCCAGCTTGATGTAACGCCTTTTTTAACCGCTTCCTGATATGTGTTTACAATCGTCTGATCCGCCTTTATGGATTGACCAAATATCGCGGTAAGATTGGCAAGCGCGTTTCTTTCCGCCATATCGCGGCTGGAAGCATTGCCCACCGCGGCGACATAAGAAGAACTGTTATATACAGAATCCGTGTTATCAACCCACGCGGGCTTGCTTCTGCTGTTATTTACCGCCGGCTGCTGTTTTGATGAAGAAACTCCTTGCCCTCCCGACGGCTGCTGCGGCGCAACAGGCGCGCTTGGAGCGTCCGCGGGACGACCACCCACCTGCTCATCAAGCCTTCCAAGCGCGGAATTCGCCGCCGCCTGCGCTTGTGCGGCGGAAGCTCCGGAAGGCGAACTTTTACAAGCGCCTAATGCTAAAAACGATAAACACAATAGTAAACAAGGCAGGTTGATTTTTTTTAACATCGTTCTATCCCCTCTTAAATTAACACCCTCATCAAAAAATGACGAGGGTGTTGCGTTGTTTGTATCTTAAATAAAAATTAGTTGTCCACTACCACAGGTTTGGTTTTTTTATCAAGTTGAGCGTCCAGCATTTTGAGCGCCTCTTGCGCCTTAAATTGGGAGTATGCCGCTTCTTCATTTCCAAGAATACTGGCTACATTCTTCCTTGCGTCGGCTTTTTTCATTTCTGCCTTAAACCACCATGTGCCGTCTCTTCCCTGCCAGCGCTGAACTATGCGCGCGCCGGAAACATCAATATTAACAACCTGCCTCATTATATTTTGCTGCATAGAAGCATTAGCCTGATTTTTAGCATTACCGGCATCCATGTTATAATCTTCTATCATTTGCTGTACTTTGGTTTGAAGCTCGCGGGCAATACCAGCCCTTGCGCGGGATTCCGCTATGGTCATTGACATTGAAACAGAGGACTGTTTGGCTTGCCCGATTCCCCAAATAACGTCATCCGGAGCAATATCATTCAGCCAAGGCGGCACATCGGACGCCGAACCTACCGTCGGTTGTTTTGAGGCGCATCCCGCCAAAGCAAAACCAATAACCAAAACCAAGAGAATTAAACTAATCTTTTTCATTTTTTTGAACTCCTTGCATGTTTTTAAAAAAGGCATACGCCCTTGTTAGGATAATATATCGCAAATATTAATTTTATTCAAGAATTTATGATTAATTTTTTTACCGCTCATTGCAGTGCGCTCCCTAAAACGCCCAACCTACGCCTATATAACCTCTCCAGTAGCCGTCCATATATGTTGTATTTTCATCAGTATGACTTAAACCCATAATAGTAGGATCATTTTTTGCATTTTTGTGGTAAGGGGCATCACTGTAATCGTAATCATAATTTCCAACTATAAATGACCCCAAAAACCCGGTCTGTACAAAAAAACCGCCCTCTTTACCGACATCTATTTTCCAGCCGAATTCTCCGGTAATTGCCAATCCTGATTTGTGAATTGTATAATACTCATCTATACTCTTATATTGACCATTTTTATCACGATATTGAACAGTACTTCCATCCATTTCTTTACCGCCATCATAATATCCTAATGCAAGACCCAAAAAGAATTTCCCTCCCTCCGGATAAAAACGAATAAAGGCGTCTATTCCAAGTTTATTACCTGGGTCATAGGAATAGTCAACATCTTTAAAACGATCGTCATGACTTTTTACCATATTAGTATAAGTAAAAAAATTCGCCCCAAGCGACACATAAGGACCAAACATTCTTTCATACCGCGCGCCGAAACTCATGCCCGCATCTTCCGTGTGACCGCCGCCGGATACTTCAGCGGAAACCCAGTTGTCTCTTACGTTGGATGTCGGAGCGGCTGTACCTCCCAAAAGGGACGCTACCTGTTTATCGTTTTTAAGTTCACTGGTAATTTGTCTCTGTATCGTCGCGGTTTCTACGCTGATAATTCTAATTCTGAAAGTGTAATATGTTTCCTTGGCTGTCAGAGCGCCCGAGATAATATATTGCGCTCCTATCATCTTTCCGATGGATACCATTGATTCATCGCTTACATAGCCTGAATACTGAAACTTCATCTCGTTCATGATAGCCGTAAGATTTTGCCTGTCTACAATGGTAACCTTACCCCCCTCTAATAACTCATTGATTAATTCCTCTATCACATAATCCGAAAACGTTTTTGTAGGAGAATTAAAATTAAGCACCGCAACCTTTGACTTCTGCGGCAATTCGTTTTCTATACCTCTTGCGGAACGTACAATTACATCTTTAAGTTCCAACTGCTGGGCAAAAAGAGCGCCTGCCGCTAAAGCGAAAAAAATAAAAACCAGTAAAAGCTTCTTCATAACTTTCTCCCTTTCTAATTTTTTCTGTAAAAAGTACTTTGCATATTAATATTAGACCAAAAGTATACTATTATAACACAATAGATTATCAATTATAAATCGTCAAGCATCAATATTGATATACCATGTATTTACATGGGGAAATTGCCAAATTTGAGCCTTTAAGGGAATATTTACCCACTAATATAAAAGCAAGAAAAGAAATAAACGTTTCATATCAGTAAAATACAGTCTTTAAAAACAAGTCTTTTTACTAATTTGTTTTCTTTTTAAGAGGCTTAACCCTGCTTATTTCCTTTACGGCAAGTATAAGCTCTTTATCTTTGGCAATCTCGTTAATATTAGCCGGAAGACGGTATGTCCAGTTAAAGTCATTCGCCGTGCCGGGAACGTTTACCCGTTCATCGGCGGGATCCTCGGAGTACCAGTTGTTTGAAAGATGCAGCAGATCCTGTATCTGGAAAACACGGAAACGCGAACGAGCTTGCGCGGTTTTTGAAAGAATGACTTTCGCCGTTCCCGGATTGTAAACCTTCGGCAGAGAGGGAACGCCGATGAAGCCGGCAAACTGTCCCTGATCCGCTTCCTGTTCCCACCACTGTCTGACCGTCGAACTGTCATGAACCGCGGGAGTACATACGCTTAACTGCGGATAATTTTCAAACGGAATATACGGCTGTCCGCCCTTATCCCACTCGCGGAACCACCTCGTTACACGCAGTCCCAATATTTTAAGTTTGGCAAGCGCTTTGGGAACGCATGCGGGAACAGCGCCAAGGTCTTCGGCGCACGGAAGCATGGTAGACGACTGCACAAGGACTGAAAGCAGTTTTAATCCCTGCTGAGCCCAAACCCTTTCCGATTTTTTCTGGCGTTTTCCCAATAATTCTTCCAACGCGGATTTTTCTCCCGCAGTAAAAGTTTTGTATGCCGTCGCGTTTCTGTAATACCAAACCGGGAAAAATTTACCTTTTCTGTATTCAAGGAAAGCCCTGTCTTTCCATTTACCTTTCAAATAACCGCTGACCGCGGGATTAAACTGGAAGGCGTCAATATCTTTTTCTCCCGTTATTTTCTTTTTAAACAGCCACAATTCTTCGTTGTTTACGCGCATAAGCGCCTTGGAGAAAATTTTATCCGCTTCGGCTTTTACATCCCCGCCTTTGTTTTTACGCAGAACATTCATCAATTCTTCCGTGGGAATGTGCGGCTGGGATACCCAGCGGATTCTGCCTTTGTCAAACCCAAGTTTTCTAAGGTCGCCTGAAGTAACGGGCGCGTATGGCACATAACGACCGATAGAGGAAGAATAATCTCTGTGGGAGCTTGCCCAAATACGGAAGAATCCCAAAACATGATCGATTCTGTACGCCTGATAATATTTTCCCGCTACCGCAAGCCGTCTTTTCCACCACGCAAAATTATCTTTTTCCTGCTCTTCCCAGTTGTAAATCGGGAAACCCCAGTTTTGACCGTCGGGACTGTACATATCGGGCGGCGCTCCGGCTGAAAGTTCCTGAATAAAAATTTCAGGGTGAGCCCATACGTCGCAGCTGTCTTCGTTCATTAAAATGGGCAGATCGCCTTCAAGGACAAGACCGGCGTCTTTAACCGCCTGCGCGGCTTTTGAAAATTGGACATCAAGCGCGCGTTGAAGCCATGCCCAGAAAAGGTGTTCTTCGCGCAAGCTTTTATCGTTCCAAAGTTTATCAATATCGGAAGCGGTTACGGATGAATACTCGCTCCAGTTTTTCCACGATTTTTGATCGTTCTTTTCTTTAAGTCTTCTGTACACGGCATATTGTTTTATCCATGAATTTTGATCGATCCATGAAGATAACGCGCTGTTCTTTGCAATCTGCGCTTTACTCGCGTTGTAAATTTCACGGCATATTTCCAATTTTTCTTTTAAAACCAGATAATGGGAAAAACGTTTATTTTTATCAAAATTATCCCTTGCTTTTTTAATTCGTTTTTTTACCAGATCTCCCACCTCGGCAAATTCTTCCAGTTCTTCAATACGCAGATAAAGAGGATGAAGACCAAACGCGGTCAGGCTTGAATAAGGAGAGCTTTCAAAGCCGGTGTCATTAACAGGTAAAATTTGAATCAGCCCCACTCTCATTTTTTTGCAGAGAAGGGCAAAATCAGCCAAATCAGAGAATTCCCCAACCCCCATTCCTTTTTTAGTACGTAAAGCTCCAACCGGGACTGCCGCTCCCAAAAGACGTTTACTTGTTGCCTGTTTTTCCATATTATCCCCCCTACATAGGATTTTCTAATTATAACGCCTTTTTTCTGAATGGTAAACACTTCTAATTGTCAAAAAGCGGAATTTCCTGTATTATTAGGAAAAGGAGATTTATTATGAAAAAACCAGCGAAGGACAATTCCCCCTACTTTTTCACGTCCGAATCGGTAGGCGAAGGGCATCCCGATAAACTATGCGACCAAGTATCAGACGCTATTCTTGACGCCTGTCTGAAAGAGGACCCTCAAAGCAGGGTTGCCTGCGAGACTTTTGCGTCCACATCTCTTGTGCTTATCGGCGGGGAGATTACGACAAATACATTTGTCGATTTCCACCATCTTGTACGGGACATTGCAAGGGATATTGGCTACACAGACCCCTCATACGGGCTAGACTGCAATTCAATGGCTGTCCTTGACATGATTCATAACCAATCTCCTGACATATCACAGGGAGTTTCAGGCACGGGACTGAAAAAATTTAAAGGACAGCAGGGAGCGGGGGATCAGGGAATGATGTTCGGCTTTGCGTGCAATGAAACAAAAGAGCTTATGCCCATGCCGATAATGCTTGCCCACAAAATACTCATTAACGCCTCCAAATTGCGAAAAAATAAAACCATTAAATGGCTGCGCCCCGACGCAAAAAGCCAGGTAACGATAGAATACGAAGGATTTAAGCCCGTACGCATTGACGCGGTTGTCGTTTCTCATCAGCATGACCCTGATATCACGTATAAAGAAATCGAAGAAACCGTAATAGCGCAAATCATCAATCCCGTTCTTGAACCTACGGGCTTGCTCGATAAAAAAACAAAATACTTTGTAAACCCCACAGGACGCTTTGTAGTAGGCGGTCCGTTCGGAGACACAGGGCTTACAGGGCGGAAAATTATCGTAGACACCTACGGCGGCATGGGTCGCCACGGCGGCGGCGCTTTCTCCGGCAAAGACCCCACCAAAGTTGACCGTTCCGCAGCCTACGCCGCTCGTTATGTCGCCAAAAACGTTGTCGCCGCCAAACTTGCCGAGCGCTGTGAAATCCAGCTTGCCTACGCCATTGGAGTTCCTTTCCCTGTCTCGATAATGGTAGACACATTCGGGACAGCAAAGGTCGAAGAAAAACAAATAGAAAAAGCTATAGGAAAAGTTTTCGATTTAAGCCCTGCCGGAATTATCAAGATGCTTGATCTGCGCCGCCCGATTTACGAAAAGACCGCTTCTTACGGTCATTTTGGCAGATCGGAATTCCCGTGGGAAAAGACCGATAAAGCTGAGGCTCTGAAGAAAGAAATTAACTAGTATTATTACTAGCGGGAGGGGGAATGAATATTGACACTAAAAAGGCAAGGCTCTTTTGTGTAAATTTGTTTCAGGCTTACGGATTTTCCAAAGACGACAGTGAAATTATAACCGACGTTCTTCTTCGCGCCGATCTTTACGGAATTGAATCTCACGGTATTCACAGGCTTTCGCGCTACCATGACGAAATAACGTCGGGGCAGGTGGATGTAAAAGCGAAAATAGACATAGTGCACGAGACTGGAATATCCGCCTGCCTTGAAGCGAACAAAGCGATGGGTCAGCTTGTAAGCGTACACGCCATGAAGCTGGCTATTCAAAAAGCGCGTAACAGCGGGTGCGGCATGGTAACGGTTCGCAATTCCAATCATTACGGCATCGCAAGCTACTACACGGAAATGGCATCGGATCAGGATTTAATGGGCGTCTGCATGACAAATACAGAGGCAATTTGCGTTCCCACTTTCGGCTCTGAAGCGATGACCGGTACAAACGCCATCGCCCTCGCAATGCCCGCCGAGCCTTACCACTTTTCCTATGACGCGTCAACAACAGTAGTCCCGCGCGGAAAACTTGAAGTCTACAGAAAAAACGGTCAGCCCCTGCCTGAGCATTGGGCGCTCGACGCGAACGGACACCCATGTACGGATGCCGCTGTCGTAGTTGACAATATAATCGCGAAAGCCGGCGGAGGCATTACCCCGCTTGGCGGAATGGGAACGCTGAACGGCGGGCACAAGGGTTACGGGCTCAGCATTATTGTCGATCTTTTTTCCGCCGTAATTTCAGGCGGTCTTACCTCGAATCATGTAAACAGAAAACCCGGGCACACAGGCATTTGCCACTACTTCATGGCGGTTGATTACGGCATTTTCGGCGATAAGACCGCGATAAAAGCGGGTATGTCTAAATTTTTGCAGGAATTGCGCGACAGTAAAAAGGCGGAAGGACAGACAAGGATTTATACGCATGGGGAAAGATCTTCGCAATTAATGGCGGAGCGCAAGAACGGGAGTATTCCGGTTAACGAAAAAACTTTGGAAGAGATGAAGAATATAGCGAAGTCGCTGAAAATGCCGGAGCAGTTTATTATTTGATTATTATTGGGGGGCAGACGCTTTTTGCGTAGCCCCCCTCTACTCCAGAAAGCAAAATCGCAGGTTTGTGCCGTATATACAAGAGTTGTAGGATTCTATCCGTATTGCGTAGACTTCGATATAATCTGCCTGATCCTTTTTATCGTCAGGAATAAACAGGAGGTAAAAATGCTCAATTTAGTTGAAGATATAAAGTCAATTTCTTATGTAAAATCACATACCGCCGAAGTAATGAAGCAAGTTGAAGAAAAAAACAACCCTATGGTTATAACTCAAAATGGAGAAGCAAAAGCTGTTTTAATGGATGTAAAACAATATCAAAATATTATTAATACAATAAATTTGTTAAAAATTTTATCTATTGGTGAAAATGACATAAAAAACAAACGTATATATTCTCACGAACAAATACAAAAAAAAGTAAAAGCGATTCTGGATTAATTTTTATGGAAATTATTTGGTCAAAAGACGCAGGTGACGAGTTATTAGAAATAATTTCCTATATAAAATAATGTTAGATGGAAAAATATTGTAACACTGTAACATTAAAATAATTTTCGGACAAATCTCTCTCTAATGTACATAATCATACCATTATCATTTTAGGGGGAAAATAATGATTGAACTAAAACAGGCAATTGCCGATTATTTGGCATATTGCGAATATCAAAAGAAACTAAGTGTAAAGTCAATTAAGGCATACATGATTGACCTTGAACAATTAAGACGTCACACTGCGTCTGAGAATATTCCCGCAAAAACGGAAATTTCCGCGTATATCACGCATCTTCACAAGACTTATTCACCACGAACAGTCAAGCGCAAAATCGCAAGCATCCGCACCTTTTTAAATTATCTTGAATTTGAGGAGATCCTTTCTGAAAATCCAATGAAAAAGATTAAAACAAATTTCCATGTTCCACAAATACTACCCAGAACAATTCCTTTAACAATTATTGAAAGCATTTTACGCACCGCCTATCAGGAGTTAAAACAAGCGCATACTATTTACGCATTGAACACAGCTTTGCGGAACGCTTCAATACTGGAACTTCTATTTGCCACAGGACTGCGGGTGTCAGAATTATGTTCCCTTAACGCTGATTTCATTGATCTAGGCAATGGGAAAATTCTTATTATGGGGAAAGGGGCAAAGGAACGGGTTTTACAAATCGGGAACCAAGAAGTTCTCTCAATTTTGCGGCGTTATGCCGAAAGAAATAGCGCATACATACGCAAGACAGGTTTGTTTTTTGTCAATAGGTTATCCTCCCGTATTTCAGAACAGTCTGTCCGCTTTTTAATAAAACGGCTTTGCGCAAAAGCCAATATTGGGCAGAACATAACGCCGCATATGTTCAGACATTCTTTTGCCACATTATTGCTTGAAGAGGATGTAGACATTAGATATATACAACGTATGCTAGGTCATAGTTCCATACTGACAACGCAGATTTACACGCAGGTTACCGTTGAAAAACAACGTCAAATTTTGACTGCAAAGCATCCAAGGAACAAAATTGGTATATTATATTAGTTTTTTATTGACTATTTGAATAAAAGGGGGTATTATAAAAAGATAAATAAAGGATAATTATTTATTATCATTCATCTAGATTTATCCATCAATTAATAAAACATAAAATATTGCTGAATTACGGAGAACTTTCGTGTCAAATGCACAAAAAGAATATGTCAAGTTTGAAGAATTATCTGAATATATTGTTAAACATATCTTCAAAAACACAGATGCAATCATAAAGAAAACACAACCTACAAAGGATGGCGGATATGACATTGTCGCAGAATGTAATAACGGACAAATATCTCAGAAGGTATATTTTGAATGTAAGTTAAGAAATAGGAATTTAAACCTACGTGATATTGCCGCCAACGTAATCATAGCATTTAATGAGGGCGCTGTCGCAATGGTTGCTTTTATTAATCATAACTATACAGTACAGGTAGATGAACAATTTAACCACTTCATTAAAAAAACAGCCTTGAAAATAAAAATCATTATGGGAGATGATATTAATCAATTAATCCATAAATATAATATCCCATTATCAGATAAATTATTAAAACTCATTACACCAACTCGTAGCCACCGTAAATCTATAGACAGTCTGTTGCAAATTGATTTTTCAAAGGAAAATTTACATGAACAGATTTTATGTCAGATGCAACCTTGTACAAAAATATCTGATTTTGGCTTTATTCCGAAGCAACAAAAAGCCAGAATATTCGGAGCTAAAACAATTCTACAACAAGGTGGTTTACTAGTCGTTTCCGGTTTTTTAGGTATTGGAAAACATACGTTTGTTGAATCGGTTATATCAGGACTTGGGTATATTAGAATATCAATTGATGCATTGCTACACATAACGCAAGAACGTGCATTATTGGATATTTTGTTCAACATATGGGGAATTTCTGCCTCAAATATTATTGAAGATTTTACCGACACCCATATTGATATGATTATTGAACGATTAAACAACCGAATCACAAATAAAAAAACACTGAATATCTTACGAAGAATATTCGGTGATAAAAGAATACAAGGTATTAATGACGAAGACTATAACAAATTAATATGCGATTACATTGTTAACTTGACAGAATTACATAGAGAAAACGTTAAGTTCTTATTTGTTTTTGAAAATTTGTCTTTTGCAAATGATGGAAATAAAATATTGTTGTCATATTTAATAAAGCAACTGTCTCGATCAAAAATACCTTGTATAGTTATACACGATACTGAAGAATATTCTATACAGGAACCATTTGATTTCCATAAAGAATTCGGATACTTATTAAATTTTTCAATTTTTAAACTTAATGCTTATACCAATGATGAAGCAATTGATTATATCCTTACCCAATACCCTGAAATACCTATGTTTATCGTTAAAGAGATTATAGAACAAGTTGGAACGAGAAAAGTAAACATTTCGATGTTTTTGGAGTACGTTCAAACAATTGGCGTTTCTATGACAGACAATATACGTATTGCACATGAACTGCAAACAATACAGCCAAATGCTTTGCCAACAATAACCAGTAGAGTTTTAGAGCGTTATAAGCAGCAAGATGCTTCAGTACTGCTGTTTGATATGTTATTTCTACTGCATGGTAAGATAAGTGAACAATTGTGTGATAAATTGGAAATTAATTATTGTCTATTGGAACAATTTACAAAGATGAATATTCTTGTTTATCATCAAGGATATTATGCCTGTTCCAATCGCATAGTCCAGACAATAATAGATGAATTTGGCATTGAAAACAACCCGCGTCTTAGACATCTCTCACTGAAAATTTTAAAAATTTGGGAAGTGCAACCGGACATAGACACCTCTGATGCAAAAGCATATTTGCTACACTATGCGGGTAAATACAAAGACGCCTTGGCAGTATTACTACCTTATATCAATTATCTTGAGAGTGAACGGCAATTTGATGCATTGATAGTTAGTTCTGATCTGGCAATTAATTTGTACCGCAAAATAAATGATCCGATTGAATGGATGAAATGGACAATTTATCAACTAAAAATATTTGACATCAAAAAAAATCTTTTTTTGCCAAAAGCAACCACACGAATGAAAGAATTATCAGATGATTTAACTAGGTATCTTTATTTAAATATGCCTGGTTATTATTCACAGGCTTATGATTATTTTGTATTTACGATAAATTTTAAAAATGGACTCTATGATACACATACAGAAAATGGTTTGAAAATGCGGCGTTATTTTGATGATGCTTTATCTGGCGTAAAAATAGGAAATTATGACGATTGGCTAGGCAGTATCTGTAATCGTTATATACTGTGCATAAAAGAGAGCGAAGGATACGACGCTGCGCTCGTTGCCTATATTAATATCATAAATGTGCTACCTGACTCCGCGCGTATTTGGCGTGGATATCACAGCCATTTAGCGTGTATGTGTTTATACACAGCACCAAATGAAGCTTATAAATATTATGAGGAATTAATTACGTATTCACATAAATCGAAAATTTTATATAGTCTACCTTTCCATGAGTATGTAGATAGGGCAATGAGTAAACTCTTTGCCGGAGATTTAGCGTCAGCAGAGGTCTTTGCGCGATATGCCATTGATATTTGTGAAGCTAATGGGATTTTAGACGAATGGGGTAGAAGTCTGAATATTTTAGGTTGTGTGCTTGTTTGTCAGAATAAATTAGCTGAAGCAAAAAGTATATTCAAAGAATCAATGGAGATGTTGAAAATATCGGGATATAAATTATTCCGTTGGCGAAGCCAACTTAATTATATACATACAGCATTAAAAGATGGTGATGATCCTAAGCTGTTATCCATTGAACTGGAAGACGCTTATAGATGTTTTTCCTCATTACTTAAAGAAAAAGTTATAGTATTGCTTCAAAAAAGTACCGAGGAAGTTGTACAGTCACGGGATTACCATGCTTTGTTAGCTTTTGGATTGTACAAATCTAAAATTTGTAATTCTACTGAAAATATTATTTTAAATGATTTCGAATTTAGGCGACATCAAAATCGCTATCAAAGTGATTTACAAGCATTAAAGAATAATTCATCTTCAGCATTACCTAACAGTCCATTCTTTCGCTCAGGAATGATTATGGTGGTTGGTTAATGCTTACTTATACAATTACAGGTTAAAACTTTTAGCTGTCTGATAAAGCTCTTTCAATAGTCTAAACATAGAATCAGACATTGTTTGTTGCATCATTATGGTAAATACTTGAATATCATAAAAACAGATATAAGCCATACTGGATATAATTTTTTGCCGTTTTAGGTTTTTAGGTACACAATCTAAAAGTGTATTTGGATTAATATTACGGTCTTTTGAAAACCAATAACCGTATAATAATCCGGCCAATTCCGTTTCTAAACAGCCAATTGCGGTTTTTTCCATGTCAATCAATTCTAGCAATCCGTTGTTTTTCATAAAATGTTTGAATTGTATATCTTCATTAATACTCCGAAGCGTTTCTTCGGTATCATAACAAACATATTGGGAAAAATAACTACAAATAGTTTGTAATTCATGAAAAATTGACTGCGTAAAACTGTTCTGGTTATATTTCAAAATAAAAGGGGCGCTTGTCCAACCAACTGTTTCAGAGAATCTGCCGGAATGTTCAAAATCATAAACCGGCAGTTCCTGTTCCAATTGACGGTACATATCCGCTATATTTTTATATGAATGTAAATTTTTTTGTGTTATTTTACAATAAAGAGCCTTATCTGCCTTGGTCGCTATGTCAGGTTTCTGTATAACATAATCAACACATTTTTTGAGAAATTCAAGAGAACCTTCTTCAATTGGTTCCAGCTCTTTAAAAGCAAACAGATAATGAGTATCGTCATATCCGAGTAACACACTGGATTTTAATTGTTTATAAGTGTTCAATTCAATTCTAAAAGCTTTGTCAGCTTTTTTTACAAAATATCCGTTATCAAAAGGATTCAGCATTGGACCAATTCGAAGACGTGTAAATACCTGTTTTACAATGATTTTATGGTTATCCGTTTTTACTCGGAAAATATTTGATGTGGCTAAAACATTTGTTTTCGGAGTACACTCAAGTATCGATTCCTCTGTTAATCGTGCAATGAATTTCTTTATGTATATTTCCGATAAAGAGAGATTATAGTACGGAAACAAACTGATTTTTCGCATTTTAAAGTAATCATAATCTGATGACACGTGTATTGAAGACGGAGTTTCTATTGTTTGCAATTCATATACCATAAGATGACTATCAATAAAATTCCATTTTTTGATTATTTCTTTTGCGTCTTGTCTTGCATTGCGTCCTAAAGCATCTGACAAAAACGGTTGACGAAGAAAGTGTTCCAAACGTAAATAAAGCCCATTATCGTCTCCATACTCTACCAAAAAACCATTGCGCCAGTTGACAATGTAATCTTTTGCAAAACCATTTGGGCTAGCGATTACCGGAACACCTTCGGACATGGATTCAACAATTACCCGACCGCCTGGTTCATATAGAGAATGCGTTATCATTACTAATGTCTTCAACAACACCGTACTTAAACCTGTGGCATCTAAATACCCCCACCACACTAGACGTCTATTCTGTTCCAATATGGTAAGCTCTGGAATATCGTTTTTAATGGTATTACGGGCATCGTAAATTTCAGCTATGCTCCCACCCAACATCCAAAGCGGAGGACAAGTTTCCTCATAATTTTTATAGAGCCTATACCATGCCTTTATGATATGGTCAATTCCTTTACTAAGACTTATACGTCCCATATAAGTAAAAACTTTGTAATTCCAGTATTGCTCGTCAGTTTGTATAGTGTATGCGGCGTTATATTTTTGAGCAATTCTTTCTCGTTCTTCTTCATTTATAATACAGGATAAACGCGGAAAACCATTGGCATCATGTGCTGGTAGACAAAATGCCTCATGGATATATTGTCCAACTACACATACTTTTTCTGATGATATATTATAAAAATGTAAAATATCTTGCCGTTCATCTTCTGAAACACAAAGAATATATTTTGCTCTCTCAAAAATTTGTTGCTCATATTCAGCGCGTTTTGGAACAGGTTCAATAGCCCCACGAGATACACGTCCTCTTGAATTTGATATAACACTATGTACAAATGGTACTCCATTTTTTTCCCCCAACTCCATAGCAAGCCTACCGCTATTCCAGTATACACTGTGAATAACAACAGGTTTCCCATATTCATCTATAATAGACTGTATCTGTACAAGATTATCTTTATGATAATTTTGCAAAAGAGTTTTATCTATCGGCTCAGCATTACCATTATGTAATCTAATTATTTTGCAATATTTGTTATATTGCTCCATATCAAGAAACGGCATACATTTACGTGTCACCAATAGGCAATTAATTTCTTTAGCCTCAAATCTATCAAGTAACTCTTTCATATAGGTGTGGGTACCTCCCCACTCTTCATATCCAGGTGCCATAGCTGGGTCAGCATGTATCGTTATAATTAAAATATAGTTCATTATATAAATATGTCTCCTGAATTCCATATGACCAACTGAATAAAGGATAATAAATAATTATCCTTTATTCAGTATAAACATTTACTATACAGAACACGCAACAGTACTAAGTATCCAAATTTTGTAATGTCGTCAAGAAAACAGATATAACAGATATAATGGACGTACTCTAGCGTCAATAACTAAAAGATTGAATTTTTTTAAAAGAAGAATTAATAAAACTACCCGTGCTATGTGGTACTACCTCAAACAACTTGTAAGTAGTCAGATATTGACAGTGCTTTAATATTAGGAGTTTTTAATACCGATTATTTAGTCAACCCCAAAAGCGGACGCGCTATAACTTCTGCGGAAAATTCCCCCACATTCGCGTTCATCTCTCCTGTTATCAAATCATAAGCGGCGACTCTGAAATAATAAAGCGTTCCGTTTTTCAGCCCGTCAACATAAAAACTATTTGCTAAGCCGACATCTATCGGAGATGCGCCGGAAGTTGAGTCATTTCCAAAAAGCTCTCCGCGGACGGGACTGTAATAGACAAGATACCCTGCTGTGCTGGTGGTGATACTTTGTCTCCATTTCAACTGAACTCCCCCGTCGTAAGCGACGGCTGTTAAATTGCGGGGGGGCTGAGGCGGTTCACCCTGATTAAAAACAATGTGTATCTGTTCAAGGTAGGGACTGCATTCGCCGTCAGCGGAAGGGTAAAAATCTACGGCTATTTGCGCATAACGTCCGCTGACGCCTTTTATGTCGCTCCCCGGCGTAAACATGACCCAGGGACTGTTTCTTAAAAGATAGGGATTTTCTCCCGCGCGGATAAAGAAATTCATTTCCCCGTCGTCGGAAAATTTAAATCTCCCGTTCTCGCGGTATTCGTTCTGTACTTTCGCGCCCCTGATGCTTGTCCTGCCGCCCGACGCGTTAATTCTTACAACGCCGCTCGCGTTGGCTCCAAGATCAATGGCTCTTGTCTCAATCCTTCCGCCGCCTGCAACATATCTTTGAATTGAAGAACGTCCCGCGCAAATGCTATGAATTTTAAATTCATCGATAAGACCGGAAAAACGCTCGCCAAGCAGGAATCTGCCGTTAACGCCGAGTACCGGATTATGCACCTCGCTGTTTTCGCGCCCTGTGGACGTAGCGTAAACAATCGCCTCGCTTCTGCCGTCTACAATGTACTCTAACATTCCCGTTGTCGCGTCAAATCGGATAAGATGATGGCTCCATGTCTTCGGAATAATCGGAGTTAAATTTGAAAATTCAATGTTTTGTTTTTTTGAATCGTTTACAGAACTAAAAAAGTTGGTAAAAGACCAGCTCATTTTATTTTTCGCCACAAAACAATCAATCCGCTGTACGCGGCTTGCGTTGTCGGGAAGAGTGGAAACCCATGTAAATATCTGCTCGCCGTTTTCCATATTAAGCGGATACATCCAAAATTCGATGGTAAAATCCTTAATACGATTACCTGACGTAAAAAGCGCGTTACGGCTTTGAGGGTGAATAACAATCGGCGTGGAAACCGAGTCATGCCCGCCGTGGACAAAATACGCCGCGCCCGCTCCGGCTCTCGCCAGAACGCGGTCTACGGTTTCAACTTGCGGCGGAATAGAAAGACTGTAATTGCCCGTACTGTCCCTAAAAAGCGCCGGAGTTTTTTCGTCAAACGAAATAGCCAAATCAAGTGAGTGTTCCGCTAAAGAGGAATATTTTCCCAAAACGCCGTCCGCCGTCTGATACCCGGCGACAGATGTAACAGTCGAGGAAGCAAGGAGCAATACGGGATGGGGTCGAATCGAAACGGTCTCTGTTACCCCGTTCCTGCTTTCCGCGATATTCCAGGCTTTTTCTCCGCCAAAAGAGAGCGTCTTTTCCCCAATCGCGCTGATACTACCGCAAACAAAGAGGAAGATGTATACTGTAAAAATGAAAATAAGTGTTTTTTTCATGGTTTTCCTATATATCGGCATAAATTGATATGAATAATCAGATAAATTCGGAAAAATTAACTGCCCTTAAAACCGCCGCCCTGGACGCTCCGTCGGAACCGGGGGTCTATATAATGAAGGATATTGACGGGGAAATCATATATATCGGCAAGGCTAAATCGCTTAAAAACAGGATAAAATCGTATTTTTCCGGTAAAAAGGACACAAAGACCACCGCCCTCCTCCAGCGTATTAATTCATTCGAGACCATTATTGTCCAAAGCGAGTACGACGCCCTTTTGCTGGAAAATACCCTGATAAAGCAGCATTCGCCGAAGTACAATATCAGTTTAAAAGACGGTAAATCCTACCCTCTTATTCGCATAACGCATGAGGATTTTCCGCGTATTTTCCGCACGCGCAGAATAGTACAGGATAAAAGCCTTTACTTTGGACCTTTCCCGAATATGCAAAGCGTAAATACGATGATGGATTTAATTGACAAGCTTTATCCGCTTCGCAAATGTAAAACGATTAAAAAAAACGGACCTTGCATGTACTACCACATCGGTCGCTGTATGGCTCCATGTTCAAAAAAAATAAGCGTAGAAGATTATTCCCTTCATATACAACGCGTGCAAAAACTGCTGTCGGGTGAAACCGACGCGTTGATTATCGATCTTACCGCTAAAATGCACGATGCCGCCAAAGTTATGCAATTTGAACAAGCCGCGCAAATAAGGAATACAATCAGAGCGATTGAAAGTCTTACAAGAGAAGAAAGCTACGTGGAGGACTTAAATCCCGAAGACAGGGATTATATCGCGTGGGCGGCAAGCGGAGTGTTTGCCACATTTACCGTCTTTTCCATGCGCGGCGGCAGAATGACAGGCAGAGACCTTTACCGCACCCGCTCCGCCGCCGATGAATTGGAATCGCTGGAAATTTTTATAACTTCGTATTACGATCCTTCCCGCCGTCCGCCGGGGAAAATTTATATACAGAATGATATTTCAGAAAATTCGCAGTTAATACAAAATTGGTTTAAGGAGCGGTTTGGATATGAGCCGCAACTTCTCTCCCCCATAGAAAAACATCATGCCGCGATTATGGCGATGGCGAAACAAAACGCGGCGGAAGATTTACGGAAAAGACTGAAAGAAAGAGGCGCGGGTCCCGCAATAGATGAATTAATGCGCGCGCTTAATTTGAAATCGAGACCGGAACGAATCGAAGGTTTTGATATTGCGCAGTTGGACGGAAAACACCCTGTCGCCTCATTAATTTCTTTTAAAAACGGAATTCCCGACAAAAAGAATTACCGCTATTTTAAACTGCGCACAGTTATCGGAATAGTAGACGACTTTGCCGCCATGCGCGAGGTAGTCAAACGCCGTTATTCGCGCCTTATCCGCGAAGGGAAAGAGCTTCCCGATCTAATACTTGTAGACGGCGGCATCGGGCAAGTGAACGCCGCGAAAGGAGTGTTAGACGAACTTGGAGTTGATTGCAGTCTTGTGGGACTTGCCAAACGCGAGGAGGAGCTATGGCTCCCCGCGGCGAAGGAACCGCTGGTTTTATCAAGGCAATCGGAAGCGTTAAAAGTCTTGCAGCATGTCCGCGACGAGTGCCACCGCTTTGCGACAGGTTTCAATCAGCGGCTTAGATCGAAAGACCTTTTCTTTCCGATACTGGAATCGGTAGAAGGCGTCGGTCCCAAACGTGCGGCGGCAATAATGAAAGAATACGGCTCAATAGCGAACATCGCCGCCGCAGACCCATCGGAAATAGCGGAGCGTTGCCAAATAAGCGAAAATACCGCCCGTGCGGTGCGAGCGGTGGCTAAGTTGGAGGCGGAGAAATAAATCAACGACGTGTAATTGAAAATAATCTATTTTTTGTATAATATTTAACAATGAAAAAAAACAGAGCATACCGGCGCTCGCAGCGTCAGCGTGTCATTTGCAGAAAAATTCGTCTCTTGAAAAAATACGGCGGCGATAAATATGTAGACAGCTGGTCGGCAGGAGGAAAGAAAATAGGGCGTTTTGCAAAAGGCAAGATACATTGTTCATGTTGGATGTGCAGAACAAAATCTTACGATAACCTTTCTCATACCGATAGAAAAAAACTTATAGCCGCCAAACAGCAATTAAATGATATTTAAACCGAGGCAATAGATATGTTTTTCCAGCAAATAATAACAGAACGCCGCTTGCCATTTCAGACGGCAGTAAACCTCACACTTGACGAACAGATCGTCGCGGCGGCTTTGAAAAATAATCCTCAAAAAATCGAACTAACAACTGATGCGAACGGAAATATAATTGTAGACAAAGAAAAAAACCCGGGAATTTATGATTGGGCGGTAAATGGTTAATGGAGCCATTTGAGCTATTTATTACTTATCTTTCATGAAACAGTCATATATTGACACAGGAATTTTGCTCAACCTTCCAATATCAGTATTTAAAAACAAAAAACCAATAGGAAAACTTACAATCGCAGATAAAAAAAGATTGCTTGCCTTTTTGACAAAATCCTAAATATAGTAAGAGAATATGGTTCGTGGTATATCTCTTTGTATCATATTGAAAAAACCTCGATTTTCATATATAATATGATTGTAAATGCTCCATATAGGTATTGATGTAGGGTCTACAACTGTAAAGGCTGTAGTAATACAAAACGACACAAAAGAAGTAGTTTATTCCAGATATGAACGGCATAATGCCTGTCAGGGTGAGAAAGTTTACTCTCTTTTACAAGAAATCTTCTCGCAATTTCCCCAAAATCAATTTAAAATAGCTTTTTGCGGCTCAGGCGGGCGAACAATCGCCGAAATGATCCACGCGCCGTATATTCAGGAGGTAGTAGCCAATTCAATAGCGGTGCGCACTTTCTACCCGCAGACAAGGGTCGCGATAGAACTCGGCGGACAGGATGCGAAAATCATCTTTTTTTACCACGACAGCGCGGCAAACCGCCTTGTGGCAGGTGATATGAGAATGAACGGAAGCTGCGCGGGAGGAACAGGCGCTTTTATCGACGAAGTCGCTTCCTTGTTGCGTACCCCCGTAGAAGAATTTGACGCACTCGCGGCTCTGGGCACTCAAGTATACGACATTTCAGGGCGCTGCGGGGTTTTTGCGAAGACCGATATTCAACCGTTGTTAAATCAGGGCGGCTTGATAAAAGACATAGCCCTTTCTACTTTTCACGCAATCGCAAAACAAACGATAGGCGGTCTTGCTCAGGGGCTTGAGATAAAGCCGCCTGTCATCTTTGAGGGCGGACCTCTCACCTTTAACCCAACATTAATTAAAGTTTTCGCGCAGAGACTTGGACTTTCTGATTCCGATATTATTCTGCCGCCAAAAGCCGAGTTGTTCATCGCTTACGGAACCGCGCTCTCCATAGATGAAATGTTCGCGGAGCAAAATAAAAACATAAGTCCGCAGGCGGTTCTTACTTCGCTTTCAATGTACCGTGAAATTGTTACGGAAAATACATCAATGGATAATATTAACTTTTTTAACACAGAAGCGGAGCGAAACGCGTTTATCGCGCGGCATAAAATTCTTTCTATTGATAAAGAAAAGATTAACAAGAAAAACGGGGAAACCCTTAGAGTTTATCTTGGCATTGACGCGGGTTCTACCACGACCAAATTTGTTTTGATAGACGAAGATGAAAATGTTGTGGATTGTTCTTACAGCCCCAACAAAGGCGAGCCGCTTAAAGTTATCAAACAAGCCATGCTGGATATGTACGAAAAATACCGCAAAGCCGGCGTCAATCTTGAAGTTATCGCCCTTGGAACTACAGGTTACGGTGAACTGCTATTTGACAAAGCTCTCGGCGCCGATTTCCACACGGTGGAAACCGTAGCTCACGCGGCGGCGGCGCAAAAATATATACCGGGTGTAAGTTTCATTCTGGACATCGGCGGACAAGACATGAAAGCCATTAATATTTCAAACGACATTGTTACAAATATTACGGTTAACGAGGCTTGCTCGTCCGGGTGCGGTTCTTTCTTGGAAACTTTTGCCACAAATCTGAATATTCCCGTCGATAAAATAGCCCAGACTGCGTTTAACTCAAAAAATCCCGCGCGCTTGGGCAGCCGCTGTACTGTTTTTATGAACAGCACAATTATTACCGAACAAAAAAATGGTAAACAAGCCGATGACATTATGGCGGGTCTTTGCCGCTCAATAGTTGAAAATGTTTTTACAAAAGTTGTGCGCATCTCCAGTCCCGCACAGCTTGGAGATAAAATTGTAGTACAGGGCGGCACTCTTAAGAATGACGCGGTACTTAGGGCATTGGAACAGTACTTGGGCAAAGCCGTGGTGCGCGCTCCGTATCCGGGGGAAATGGGCGCTATCGGCGTCGCTCTTTTGACAAAAAGGGAAATCGCGGAACACGGGTACACTTCACCTCACGGCACAAGCGATCGCACCCGCTTTATCGGTTTTGAAGAACTAAAAAAATTCGATTACACTCAGGAAGCCAATTTAATTTGTCCTTTCTGCACAAATAACTGCAATCGCACATTGGTGCGTTTTTACAACGGTCTTACATGGGTTACAGGCAACCGCTGTGAACGCGGAGAACTTGTAGGCGATCCAAAAGATACGGCGTTACGCGAAGAAGCGAATAAAAGAACCAAAATAATGAACGCGGTTCCCGATATGATCAAGCTGAGGGATGAATTGCTTTTTAAGGATTATCCTTTTAATCAACTTTTACCGTCAAAAGGTATAACAATCGGTATCCCCCGCGCGCTTGATTTTTGGCGGAATATACCTTTTTGGAAAGTATTCTGGGGCGCTCTCGGTTTTAACACAAAGATATCGCAAAAAAGCACGCGGAGACTGTATGAAAAGGGTATTCAGTATGTTACGTCGGATACGGTCTGTTTCCCGGCAAAACTGGTACACGGACACATAGAAGATCTAATCGAAAAAAAAGTGGACAGGATTTTCTTCCCGCAGATTAACAGACTGCCGTCCGATAACCTTGAGCGTTTATGCACTTTTACATGCCCCGTACTGAAGGGGTATCCTCTTTCAATAAGATTTTCAAATAACCCGGAAGAAAAACACAACATTCCGTTTGATACACCTATTTGCCACTGGTTTTCAAAAAGAGACATGTATTTCCAGCTTTGCCGGTTTATGAAGGAAACATTTAACATACCGGAAAGAACCGTTATGGCGGCGATTAAACAGGGAGAAAAAACGCTTGAAGATTTTAACGACATTTTAATTGAAAACGGTAAAAAGATAATAGAAGACGTTGAACGCCAGGGGAAATTCGCCGTGGTTATCGCCGGGCGTTATTATCAATATGACGAGCATATTAATCATAATCTTTCGCGGTATTTCACAAGTCTCGGCATACCTGTATTAACGCTTGACTCCCTTACCGATCTTGGAAAAGTATCGTTAACCAAATCACGCGTTGAAATAACACATAACAACCACGCCAACTTGCTTTCAGGCGCTATTATAGCGGCGGAACATCCCGCGCTGGAATATGTGGATATTTTCAGTTTCGGCTGCGGTCATGACGCCGTTTACACAGACGAAATCGTCCGCATTATGGACGAAATCTCAGGCAAATCGCCGTTAATTTTAAAAATGGACGAAAGCGAAATTTCAGGTCCGTTACGCATAAGAGTGCGCTCTTTTATTGAAACCGTAACGACGCGCCGTAAACAAGTGGCGCATAACGCGAAGCAGTTAGGCGACCCATATCCTGTAAAACTAAAAAAAACCGACAAGGAAAAAACTATTCTTATTCCAAATGTAAGCAGAGCGTTCTGCCTTATCCTGACAAGCAGTCTGATAAAAGACGGTTACCGCGTGGAACCTCTGCCTATGGGCGGCGCGCAGGCTATCGCGATGGGAAAAAAATATGTGCATAACGATATGTGCTTACCCGCGCAGGTTATAATCGGAGAGGCTATTCTCACTCTTAAAAGCGGAAAATACGATCCTGACAATACGGTAATAGGAACTGCGAAGGTGTTATGCGATTGCCGTTTATCAAATTATATGCCTCTTACAAGAAAAGCTCTGGACGAAGCCGGGTTCCCGCAGGTTCCCGTTATCAGTACGGATATGATGGATTTAAAAAAAGCCCATCCCGGCATGAATTTTACTCCCATAACTTACGCAAATGTTGTCTGGGGCATAATTCAGGCGGACGCGCTTGAATATTTAAGAAGGAAAATACGCCCCTATGAACTGCAAAAAGGAGAAACCGATAAACTCGTAGATAACGCTTTTCAGGAAATTGCCAACGGTATCGCAAAGGGCGGTATTCTCGGTTCAATTAAGCCGTTCAAGAGAGCGATTAAAGAGCTGTGCAATGTCCGTTATGATCGTTCCAAATTAAAAGAACAGGTGGCTATACAGGGAGAGTATCTTCTTACCTTCCATCCGGGATCGAATCAGGAAGTGGAAAAATATCTTGAAAAAAACGGAATGGAAGTAATCTTTCCGCGGATGCACGGTATTTACCGCCATCTTTTCCTTGGTCATACTATTGCCGAGATAAAAGAATTTAAAGTAAAACATTCGTTATACGATACAATGTTCGCGACGCTGGGAAATAAATTCATGGATTTTGCGGTTAAACACACTGATAAAATCGCGAAAAAGCATCCTCTGTACGAACCCGACATAACATTGGAAGAAAAGGCAAAATACAGCGATCACATTATGCATCATTCGATATTATCGGGCGAATCATTTTTAATTGCTTCGGATATTCTTCATTACGCGTCAAAGGGTATAAGATCATTTGTCATACTACAGCCGTTCGGCTGTCTGCCCAACCATATCTGCGGGCGCGGAATAATTAAAAAGATCAAGGAACAATACCCCACTATTCAAATCCTGCCCCTTGATTATGATCCCGACGTAAGTTTCGCAAACATAGAAAACCGTTTGCAGATGTTAATAATGAATGCGCGCAGTTTGCGCAAGGCGTCTTAAAATGAAAGAATTTTTTATTCCCAAAGAAAAGTTCCCCAGAATCTTATACATTGTTCTGCTTTCCATCGCGGGTACGTTAATCGTATTGATATTAATCGGCACTATTATCGGTCTTATTCGTCCGCCTAATGCAAGTCCTATTTTTGCGTTTAAAAAAATCAGTAAGGAGCAAACTAAGCCTGAAGACATCCGCGTCTATTCAGGCTTGGAACGCCTAAGGATTCCGCTTTCAAATTCATCGATTTTAATTCTTTCAGTTTCCTTCCCCTACTCCGCCAAAGACATTGATTTTACCGAAGAACTTGCCGCAAAAATCGGGAATTTTAAAACAGTAATAACTGAATATTTTACTTCCCTTCCTGAGGAAGGTGTAAATCAAATAGACGAAGAACTCGCAAAACAGGAAATTTTAAAGCATTTTAACTCCAATCTGCGTCTTGGACGCATAGACACGCTTTATTTTAACGATATGACAATACTTGAAAGCGGAAAATAATGTTTTTTTACTCTTGACAAATTAAAAAAAAATATTATATTAGGACGCATGACAGAATATCAAGAATTTTTAACCGAATTCACCCCAAGATTGCTTGTCTTTGTAAACGATCCCGCGACCATATTTTTGCCGCCTAAATGTACGTCCGACGGAACCGTGCTTTGGACAGCGGCGATTCCGTCCGTGCTTGCAATGGGCATTACGGAAAAGAAAAACGGCTCGCAGATAATCTCCTTTAAGTACGTGGGCGGAGATTACACTTTTTCCAACGATGATGATCCAAAAATGAGCTGTATAATAGCTGTACTGCTTTCGGTAATCAAAACAAAGTCACCGTTTCTGGAACCGTCCGCCGCAGGCAAAGAAAGCGGGTCTGCCGGATATCGTTCATATAAGGATATTTTTGATGATCTAGCCGAAGAATATTTAAAGACAACGCCTGAATATATAAATGCGGAAAAACCGGTATCAAAGGAAGACATCAAAAAAGAAGCTCAAAAAAGGAACTGGACACATTATAAAGAGCGCATATTCCAGATTATAAAGGAATCGTCCAAAATCGATCCCGTAAGAACCGCCGGAGAAGACAAGTGTACATACGGCGTTACATATGAAAGGGATACGATTGGTAAAAAACGCATTCAAATTTATTTGCAATTCATAGAAGAAAAAGGGCGTACGCCGACGATAAAATGGAACGATGAAGTCATTGTATGCGTTGACCCTCGGCTTAGAGAAGTAGCGGAAACGGCTATAAAAGCGTTTCGGTGCAGAATGAAATTACCGGAAAAATTCGGCTTGCCGATTCAGAACGCTCTTGCGAAATATGTCCAGTTCACGATTGCCCGCCAGAGGCAGCCAACCGACTAGAAAACCGCCTTTCCCTGTTCGCGAATGACATTTTCCCCCAATAAATCGCAACTTTCGCCATTTTTCAGTGTCAAAATTATAGACGCGCGGTAATTATTATCTTACAATGTTATTCTGGAGTTAATTATGGATAGTACATCAGCCGCCGCGCAGGTAATTATCGCTGTAATTCCCATTGTGGGAATTGTTATGGGGTCGATAGTTATTTTTTTCTACCTGTTGTGGAATTACAGACGCAGGGCGTTATTGATTAAGGCGGGACAATACGCAAAACCGGATTTTAACCTGCTTACTTTCAGCCTGTTGTCCGGTCTTCTTTTAAGCAGCGTCGGTATCGCATTAACTATATTTTTATCAATAGCGGTTGAAAGAGCGTCATACGGTCTGTTGGGCGGAATCATTCCCCTGTCGATGGGCATAGGTCTTTTAATTTTTTATGCGATAAAGCGGAATGAACAGCGTAATGGCTGATGAATCTGAATTTAACGATCAGTTAGTCGTCAGCCAAATTGTTTCGGGACAAAAAAATTTGTTCCGGCTTTTAGTACGACAGCACGAGAAAGCTGTCTACGGAATGGGTATGAGCTTCTTCCGTAATACGGACGACGCGTCAGATTTTACTCAGGAAGTATTTCTAAAAGCGTACCGGAGTCTTTCTCATTTTGAGGGAAGAAGCCGGTTTTCCACGTGGCTTTATAAAATTGCCTATAACACGGCGATAAATGAAGTGAACAGGAGAAAGGAATACTACAGCCTTGCGGAAGAAGACGCCGAGAAACTTACAAATGGCGGGGAAACGCCGGAGCGGATAATGCTTCGCAACGCGGCAAAGGAAGCGGTTTGCGAGGCGATAAAGGAACTGCCTGAGCGTTTTAGGATTTGTATTGATTTGTTCTTTTTTTATGATCGTTCGTACCGGGAGATTGAGGCGATTACAGGTATTCCTGTTAACACGATAAAATCTCATGTGTTTAGGGCGAAGACGTTATTGAAAGAAAAGTTAGAATGTTTATCAGATTAATACTGATAAGAAGGAGAATAACATGAGTTGTTCAAAGATTATGGATTTGGTTTATGAACATTCGCATGAAGGCGAAGAAGATTCCATGCCGCTTTTAAACCAAATACAAATTTGGGTACATTCTTTTTTCTGCTCAGACTGCGCTGAAAAAATAGAACGCTATCAGGCTTCAAGAATCATAATGAAAGAAGACTTTTTCCCGCCTTCTCCTGAGCTTGAAAACTTGATAATGGCAAAAATTGACGCCGAGCAGGAAGATTCATCTTACGCCCATGTCGGCGGTCTTTCGACTCACGGCTGGGTAATCGCGGGTGTGGTTATTTTGCTTTCTCTTGTAACCGCCTTCTTTGGACTTGATTTCCAGCATCTTGCGTTAGAATCGGGAATGTCGTTTATGCTCCCCATCGGTATTACAATCGGCATTGTGTTAACCACCTACGGCGCGCTTTTCATAGGCAGCCACCTAAAGGAATTATCTGAACGCTTTGGTTTGTAAAGATATAATATAGGAACTATCAAATATGAAGTTTAACCACGAACCACACGAACGCCACGAACCTTTTGCACGTATCTTGTCGTTGTTCGTGTTGGTTTGTGTTGGTTCGTGGTTAATTTTCTTCTCCGTATCCTGCGCCAAAGAGGAGACATCCCGCACCGATTTCGCGCTTGGAACAGTCTGCTCCGTCACTCTTTTTGAAAACGGGCGGAAAGACATTTACGATGAAATTTTTTCCAGAATACACGAAATAGAAAACTTGATGAGCGCAAATATCGCCGATTCTGATGTCAGCCGCATAAACGCCGCCGCGGGAATTGAACCTGTACAGGTGCAAAAAGACACATTCAAGGTAATTGAACGCGCCGTTTATTTTGCCGAATTAAGCGACGGCGCATTTGACCCGGCAGTAGGACCGCTTGTCTCTCTTTGGGATATAAGCGGTAAACCGCGCGTCCCAAGCAAGAAAGAAATTGACTCTGTTCTGCCGTTAATAAATTGGCGTAATATAGAAATGTACGCGCGGTTAAGCACTGTATACCTGACACAACACGGTATGGCTCTTGATTTAGGAGGCATCGCCAAAGGTTACGCCGCGGACGAAGCGGCAAAAATTATCAGATCATATAACATAACCCGCGCAAAAATTGATCTTGGCGGCAATATAATAATGATAGGCGCGCGCGCTGACAATAATCCTTGGAGAGTAGGTATTCAGGACCCCGGCGAAAACCGAGGCTCTATTATCGGTATTTTACAGATACCCGAAAAAACAGTCGTAACTTCCGGCGTTTATGAACGGAACTTTGAAAAAGACGGCGTATTCTATCATCATCTTTTGTCCGTAACGGACGGACATCCTATAAAAAACGATCTTTTATCCGTAACAATAATAGATGATATTTCCATAGACGCCGACGCTCTTTCAACGGCGGTCTTTGTTCTGGGTTATGAAAAAGGATTATCGCTGTTAGAAAATTACGGTAAAGCGCAAGCGGTATTTGTTTTTCAGGACAAGAATGTAATCGCCACGCCCGGCGTTGATTTTATCCCCGAAAAGAAAAAACATAGTATGGTAACCACGAAGAAATAATAACTAAAGCAAGGATAACAAATCCCGCGGGTTTAGTTTTAATTATTTTTTCATCAGGCGGGGGAAGCGTTATATTGCTTAATTCCAGCATAAGATTATCGATCTCCACAAAAACATTATGTTTTGGAAAAGTGTATTTCTTGTTCATTATTGCGGAAAATATATGCAGAGATTCGCAGAGCAATTCGCCGAAAGCGCCGGGGATTTTTAAATCGCGCCTAATCGCAAGGGTTGAGAGCATTACAAATGACTGCAAGGTAAAAGCCCTGTGAACTCCGGCTTTTAACGCGCCGGATGTTATTCTAAAAACGCCCAAAGAAAATAAAACTCGTCCGTAGGGAATAATCAGGTTAAATACGATAATAAACATTATTATAGGAATCATAATCATAAAATTGATTTTTTTACCCGAAAGCAAAGCAAGGAGACATAAAAACACAAACTGAAAACATCTGTACCCGGTGCTTGGAATAAAAAGCAGAGCGGGCATAATTAACAAACCCGCGGCAAACAGCGCCTTTGCGCTGAAAATATTTTCGTAAAATTCAAGTCTGCTCATTTTTCACCCCTAACTGATACCATTTTGAAACGCGGATAAAGACTTCGCAAAAAACACCCAGCGCGATTCCGGTAACAAGTCCGGTTAATAAAAAAGGAGGCGCGATATAGCGGACATTCCCCTTAAAAACAAAGAAATGGGCGAGCGCCAACTGCGAAAGATTTGAAATGACGGCTCCCGCGGTTCCTATGCCTATAAATGTTATGTGTTTTTTCCCGAACATCCGGCGCAGAGCAAACATAAGCATAGCGGATAAAAACGTCCCTACAAGCGAAAATAAAAAAATATATGAAAATAAAGTTCCCGTAATTAACGCGTGTCCCATAATTTTAATACAGACCAAAACAAAAAAAGAATGAAAAGGAAAAATATCCAGCGCGAGCATAAGCGGCATGTTGGCGATTCCGATACGCAAAAAAGGCAATGGCTTTGGTATCATGTACTCAACAGCAGAAAGGAATAGGCATAGAGCGCCTAACATGGCGAGGTTTTTTCTACCAGGTAATTCCGTCAACACCATCATCAATCCCATGTATAATTAATAAAACATTATTAGGAAGACAAGCCGCCCACTCTCCCTGTTTGGAAACAGAACCTACAGCTATACAAGTATGATTATCGCAGGGCGAAGATTCTATCCACGCGCTGTTTCCGTGAATCCGCACTGTAGTATCTCCTATCGGTCCTTTTAACAGAATTGTTTCTTCCGCGTTTACAGGATAAACCCATTCCCCGGCATCCCCCCGAATTAAAACCAGAGATTTCCCCTGCGGTCTCATGTACGCTATGTAAAAGGCATAAACCGTCAAGCCCGCCACAGCAAGAATAATGATAATATCAAATATTCTAACCCCAACCCTCATAATGATAATATATAAAAAAAACGCTGAATTTATAATACCCTTTACCGTCTTTTTTCATATTAACGTCTTATTCTCCCTTTACTCTTTTTGGCAAAATAGATACATTAAATCTATGAAAAAGATTTCTCTGACAGGCATAAAACCCACAGGCGATTTACACATAGGCAACTATTTCGGCGCGATAAAACCCGCGCTGGAGCTTGCCAAAGAATACGACGCCCGCTACTTTATCGCCGATTATCACGCGCTTAACACAATGAAAAATCCTTCTGAGTTAAACCATACAATCAGGCAGGTAGCCGCATGCTGGCTTGCCTCCGGGTTAGACCCGGAAAAAGTAATTTTCTACAGACAAAGCTCAATCCCCGAAGTTTTTGAACTTACAACAATGCTGATGGCGTTTACTTCCAAAGGCTTGATGAACCGCGCCCACGCCTACAAAGCGGCTGTTCAGGAAAATAATGAAAAAGGCGACGACCCGGACGCGGGCGTAAACATGGGTCTTTTTACATATCCCGTTTTAATGGCGGCGGATATTATTCTTTTTGATTCCGATGTAGTGCCTGTCGGTAAAGATCAGGTACAGCATATTGAGATGGCGCAGGACATAGCGCAATCGGTAAACGCCAACTACGGACAGCAGGTACTGAAAGTTCCTCAAGCGGCGGTTCAGGAAAATTCCGCCGTAGTGCCGGGACTGGACGGACGGAAGATGAGCAAAAGCTACGGCAATGTAATCCCTCTTTTCGCGCCCGAAAAAAACCTGCACAAAACTATTATGAAGATAACTACAAATTCCCAAACCGTTGAAGAGCCGAAAAATCCCGACGAAAGCCAGATTTTCCAGCTTTACAAATTATTCGCGGACTCCTCGGAGCAAACCGCTCTTGCCGACCGCTACCGCGCAGGAGGCATGGGCTGGGGAGACGCTAAGGAAGAACTGTTTCGCGTAGTAAACCGATGTCTTTCCCCAATACGCGAACGTTATGACGCAATCATGGCGGACATTCCGTCACTTGATAAAATTTTGGTGCAGGGAGCGGAGAAAGCGCGTCCCATTGCAGCCGCTACCGTTAAGCGTTTTAGAAAAGCGGCAGGAGTAGATTGATGAGTATTATTTCATGTATCGGAAGCGGAAACATGGGTTTCGCTTTAATGAGCGCCGCCAAAGGAGCGGACATTTACATTACGGACGCGGACAGCGAAAAAGCGAAGTCCGCGGCAGCGTCATTGGAAGCGAAAGTTTTATCTTCCAATATTGAAGCGGTTGAAAAAGGAGACATTATTTTTCTCGCCGTAAAGCCGCAAGTACTACAGCTAGTGTTAGCTGAAATTGCCCCCGCCGCGAATAAAAAACTTACTTCATCTGGTGCGCCTGTTTTTGTCTCTATGGCTGCCGGCTGGTCAATAGCGAAAATACAAGGAGTTATCGGAGCAAAAATCCCCGTGGCGCGCATAATGCCTAACACTCCCGCATTGATTGGCAAGGGAATGATAGCCCTGTCCGTCTCGCCTGAAGTTTCCCCGCAGAGCGTATCAGAGATTGAAAAAATCCTTAGCGGCGCCGGTATTATCGATAAAGTTGACGAACGATTAATGGACGCCGTTACAGGGCTTTCCGGTTCAGGACCGGCGTTTGTGTATTTATTCATTGAAGCGCTGTCGGACGGAGGGGTACGCGCCGGACTGCCAAGGGACAAGGCTCTGCGCTACGCCGCCCAGACAGTGCTGGGAGCCGCGGCAATGGTTCAGGAAACGGGAAAACATCCCGGGGAACTGAAAGACATGGTAACTTCTCCGGGCGGAACCACAATAGCGGGAATTGCCGCGCTTGAAGACGGGGCGTTCCGCAGTACTGTGATTAAAGCCGTGGAGGCCGCTTGGAAACGGTCGATAGAATTGGGATAATCCACAAGAACCACGAACCGAAGAAGGGAAGAATTTTACCACGAACCCGCTAAATAAAGGCACGGCGCAGCCGTGTAGATGAATAATGCCGTACAGCGAGAGCACCAATAAATGCCGCTGTTTTTAATAAAGCAAGGACACCTTTAGGTGTCCGACAGTGCGACGAACGCTCACGAACCTAGAAAGATAAGAGCGAGCTACTTGCTTATCGCCCAAACTAATCCGCCGCTAATTACCGCTGTCACCGGGATCGCTATTAGCGTAAAAGTCTGCCAGAACTTTGAGCTTTGTGCGTATCTCGCTGATAAGGCTGACTGCATCTTGTAGGTTTCGGACATTGCGGTTAGTTGTTTCCGTAAGTCCGCTAGTAATGTCTCTTGCTCTTTGATTGTGTTCTCGTAATTGGCGATTAATTCCGCGCTCGCGGTCAAGTTTTGCTTCAAGTCTTCCAATTGTTTCTGCTGCTCTTGCGTATTGGCTAGCGAATCGTTTATCAAGGATTCCAATTGCGCCAGATCTTGGTCGATAGAGGAGAAATCCTGTGAGTAGAGAGCCGGCGAGAAAAGATAGGAGAAGAAAAAGCATATAACGGCGGCGGTGAAGCGTGGGGAGGATTTTTTTATTTGCTTGGTGGTCATTCAATTTTTTCTCTTATTTATTATCAAGGTGAAGGCAATATGTATGCCCAAGGATTTTGTTCCGAGGGCATACATCAACTTTGCCACAGGTGTCAGATACATCGCGCCTAATGTCTATACCATAACGTATTCTCATCACCTCTAATAACATCTTCATAAACAAATAAAAAACTATATTTCCTAGGCTCTTCTCCTTCATATACTGTATTAGGTCTTATAGTGATTGTAATATAACCATCTTTTTCATTCCAACTACCGGTACCTGCGAAATGACCTGCCCAACTCAAAGACGCATCACCATCGCTAAATAAATCAAGTCGATCATTTAGATTATTATTAAGGTAATGGTAATAATAACCCGAAATACTTGAAACATTAGCGATAGAGGAACTCCTATTCCATTTTGAATTTTCGTTCACGGGCGCTGTTGTTGTATATGTTCCTTTTGTTCCGTTTTCCGGATCATTTGCATAAAATTTGTAGTCCAAGTCGCCGTCGAATCTAGGTATGTTCTCCCCATTGTAATATTTCACCGTCTCCACAGTCTCCACAAACGTTACTTTGGTAAGTTTGGTGCAACCGGAAAAAACATAACCACCAATGGAGGTAACACTGTGTGGTATGGTTATTTTGGTAAGGCTGGTGCAATCGGAAAAAGCTTCCCATTGAATGTCGGTTACGCTGGCAGGTATGTTTACACTGGTAAGTCCGGAGCAAGAGGAAAAAGCATAACCCCCAATGCTGGTAACGCTGTTGGGTATGGTGAAATTGCCTATTTTTCCTTTCGGATACATGATCAACCTGGTCTTATCTTTATCATACAATACGTTATTAATTGAGCTATAATTGGTATTAGCGGCGTTAACATTTATAGTGGTAAGGTTGGTACAATATTGAAAAGACTCACCAGTAATGGAATCACAGTTATTTCCTATGGTTAAACTGGTAAGCCTTGTGCAACCTTTAAAAATAGAGCTACTAATGTAACTTTTATTGTCAATGGTTACGCTGGTAAGGTTGGTACAATCCTTAAAAACGCTAACTCCATTAAAATAGACGCCGTTTGGTATTGTTACGCTGGTAAGGCTGGTGCAATTTTCAAAAGCAGAATCTCCAATGTTGACGCTGTTTCCCATGGTTATGCTGGTAAGGCTGGTGCAATTTTTAAAAGCAGAATCTCCAATGTTGACGCTGTTTCCCATGGTTATGCTGGTAAGGCTGGTACAATTATTAAAAGCCCAATCCTTAATGCTGGTAACGCTGTTGGGTACGGTGAAAGCACCTTTTCTTCCTCTCGGATATATGAGCAACTCAGTTTTATCTTTGTTATACAATACGCCGTTATCTGAACTACATCTGGTATTTGAAGCGTCAACATTTATTGTTGTTAGATTGTTACAATAAGAAATATAATTATGCATATATGAATCTATAACAACACTTTTTCCAATGGTCATGCTGGTAAGGCTTGATTCATAAAAAGCAGTATCATCAATGCTGGTAACACTGTCCGGTATTGTTACGCTGGTAAGACTGGTATAGGCAAAAGCGTGAGGCCCAATGCTGGTAACACCGTTTCCTATAATTACTCTGGCAAGGCTAGAACAATCCTGAAAAGCCGCGCCCCCAATACTGGTAACGCTGCTGGGTATGGTTATACTTGTAAGCCCGCTACCGTAAAAAGCGCTTCTTCCAATGCTAATAACGCTGTTCGGTATAGTTACGTTGGTAAGGTAGTTGACCTTAATATCTAATATATCATATTATCAATTAAGGGGAAAACTATGGACGGAAAACTGGGAATTTATGTCCGAACTTCTATCGAAAAGGAAAACATGTCCATTCCCCAACAAAAAAAGTTGGGGATTGAATTTTCCAAAAAACACAGTTTTGAATATATCATATATGAGGACATTGGTAAATCGGGATACAATGACGACATTGAAAACCGTGAGGGGTTACAAAATTTAATTTATGACATCGAAAAAAAGATAATAAATAAAATTTGGATATCTGAAAATTCTCGTCTTTCCCGAAATGAATCAGTGTCTATATTTCTTTCCCGTATTTTTCAAAAATATAATATTATTATTTACGAAAACGGAAAAGAATTTGATTTAAATAATCCACAATCAAAAATGATTAATTCTATTTTATCGACAATATCCCAATATGAAAGAACTTTAATTGTAAACAGAACGACACGGGGTTTTCACTTTCATATTAATTCTGGTAATCGGTCATATTCAGAATTATACGGATATATAAAAAATGGGACAGATGAAAAAGGATATTCAAAATGGAAACCTGTCAATTCAGAATTGGAACAGGTTAAATATTGTTTTGAGAAATATTTACAGGGAAATTCTGTCAAATCTATAATTCAAGATATTACAAAAAAAATCCCAAATGGTACGATAATACATAAGTGGATTAGAATATTAAGACATTTTGAATATACGGGAAATTCTTTTAATACCGAAGGATTAAAAATATATAATCAATTTAAAAAATGTCAATTAGAAAGTTTGTCCGAATTAAACGACAATAAATATTACGTCAGTTCAAATTGTTATCCGATTAAAATTGTATCCGTTGAAAATTGGATTAAGACAGTCGAAAAATTACAGGGATATAAAAAAATATATAAAGACAGAATGAGACGGACTGACAAAGAAATTTTAACTGGTATTATTAATTGTCCCATCTGTAATTTAAGATATTATTTTTGTAAAGACAAAAAATATTCTTATTTAAAACATTCTCCTAATTCAAAATGTCATCAATCACCAAAAAGTTTTAATACTAAAAATATGAACGATTTAATTTCCGTATTTTATTTTTATTATTTTCTTGTTTATGACGACACTAAAATTCTCATTGAGGAAAATCAAAAAATAATTAAATTAAATCTGTCGGAAATAAAAGATAAAATTTCTTCCGTGTCAACAGACAATAATAAAATAATAAAACAAATTTCAAGGTTTAATGACATCTATGAAAATACGGACGATAAAGAACTGTTAAAACTTACATTGATAAAAGAAAAAGAATTGAACAATAAAAAAGAAATAAACGACAATATTTTAATCAAATTAAAAAACGAACTGGAAGATTTAAAAGACAAATATAATAAAGACGAATTGGAATTGACATATTATTCTGTCAAGGAAAACATAATTAATTGGTTTGAGAAATTCTCTATTGACGAAAAACGGACATCATTAATAAAGATAATCAAGACATCTTTAATTTTCGGGAAATATTTAATTATTGACACATCAAATTTATTGTTTATATTTGATACCCGAATAAATTATGAATTACCTAAAAATATTTATTCTAATTTTAAGAAAGATAAAAATTTTAAATCAAATTTTATTAATTCGGGAAAATTGATTAATGACACAGGAGAATTATCTAAAATGATTTTAGACATAAAAGAAGGAAAGAAAAATAAATACAGTTTACAGGAAAGAAGAAATTTATTAAAAAATATGTGGGATTATTTTCAATCAAGAAATTTGGGACAATTAATTATTAGAGAATATTATCTCTTAAACAAAGACAATATAAAAATAAAATCTATAATGAAAGACAAATTATCTGAAATGGGAATTTATTATGACTTATCAGAAATAAAAACAATTATTTCATTTTGTGAGATTTAGTTTTCTTTCCTTTTACAGATTCTTGAATTTCCTTTTTAATTACATTATCACAATATTCTTTTATTTCAGTTGGGAGAAGATTTTTTATTTGTGTTTTCGTCAATCCGATACTATGAATTAAATAATACTCCGTATTTTTATCGACAATCATAACTTATACTACAAAATAAATGGTTATCTGTCAATAACTACAAACCTTAATTAGAGGGTCATAGAGGGGTATGGATTTAATTTATTATGAGATTATATTAAATACCTGTCCTAAATTAAATCTATACCCCTTCTCGTTCATTCTGGGTCATTTTGGACATACGGTATATTTAATATTTCAAACTCCGGGGCGGGTTTAATTTTAATCCTCTATTTCTTATATGACACTAAATCATTTATTGGGGGTTAAAATGAATAAGAAGAAAAATAAAAAAATCGAAATTCAAAATCAAATTGAAAACATTGACGATTTGATTTTACAATATGTCGGACATTTTTTTGACACGTTTGAAAAATTAAAAAATTATCTTGAACAAAGAGATAATTTTATTGAACGGTTAAGAAATGAAGATGAAAATGAAAATTAATTTTTATCCCCAATTTCTTATATAAAATCATAAATCATTTATCGGAGGTTCTAAATGGACAAAAAGAAAATTGAAAATCAGAAAACAGTTTCTGATTTAAATTCAAACAGGAAAACATTTTCTGATTTGAACAACAAATCGTGGTTTCGGGACGGAGATAAAATCAAAGTCGGAGAAAATTTCTCGAAAATCAATTCAGGAGAATTCGACACTCTTGAAATTAAAGATTTTCTCATCGGTAATCCTGTTAAAACATTTACAATCGTAATTACCAAAGATGAAAAAATTTATCTTCTGAAATCCACACGGGAATTGAGATAATTTTATTTCAATTCATAACTACAAAGGGAAAGTTAATCACTTTCCCTTTTTTTATTTTTCTGTAATTTTAATAATATTCCAGATTGTTCGACAAGACAATCCCGTAATGAAGGATCAAGTTGATTGTAAATATTTAATAATTTTTCTTTTCTTAAATCGGGATTATTTTCATTAAAAACATTTCCTTTTCCCGTTCTTAACCAATCTTCATTTACATTAAATTGTTTGGACACGATATAAATAATTCGGTCATTAATTTTCTTTTTTCCTATTTCAATATCACCGTAATATGTTTTACTAATAAGAATTCTCTCTGAAAATTCAATTTGGGACAGGTTTAATTTTTTTCTTACCTCTTTTATTCTCTCATATACGGTTTTCATGTAATATCCCTAATAAATAATGATACAGAATAATCGGTTTTAGTTCAATGGTCAAATAAGTGTATGTTTTTGTATACAATTTATATATGACTAATTTGGTATGATTTTATTTTTTTCCCGATAACCTATTGACATTATTTATAGAGGGTGAAATAATTCCTCTTAGTGGGAAAGAAAATACAGGAAATTTTTGAAGATTTTTCATTTTTCCCTTATATAATATGTAATTTTAGTTTTGGGGGTAATTGTATTTATGGTTAAAGATAACCAATTCGACAGATTGAATACGAATTATGACGAATTGGAAAACGACAAAAAAGACACATTATTAAAGATTGGGGAAAATTTATTAAATATACAATCTTTAATTAATAACGAGAAATTACAGGAAATTAAATCTGAAAAGAAAAATAAAAAATCAGATGTGAATAATTAAAGGGAGGATTTTAATTTTGAATTATTTAAAATGGTTAGATATAATTTGTATTATGTCAACCGTAGTTACGATTTTATTTTACATATTTCTAATTATCATAATTGTAGAACAAATTAGATATTGGAAATTGAGAAAGAGAATATATTAATTTTGTAATTAAAATCTCATTTGAGATTTTAAAAGAAATTCCGTATGGAGTTTCAATATTTGTTTTTGGAGAAAGAAAATGAAGAACGTATTTTGGATGGTGATTGTTGGTTTGGTGTTGGTGTCTGGTTTGGTGTTTGTTGGTTGTCCTACTAATGATGATGGGGAAAATGATCCAACTGGTGGAAAGGTAATTGAAGAAAAATACAGGGGAAAATATAGTTATTCTAATTGGTATCTTACTGGAACTTATTGGATATTATCTAAAAATAGAATTATATCATATAACAATGGAAATAAATCAGATGATGAGTCTCCGGCTTATACAGAAGGGACAAAACTTTATTATCTCGTGGGTGATAAATGGTATTGGCTCGGAGAATTCAAAGATAATGATAGTTATTATCAAGTTGATAAAGAAACAATAAATTACGGTGTAATTTATACTAAAATTACTGATTAAAATATAAAAATACAAAAGGTGTATGATTTATTCATACACCTTTTTTGTCTTTAAATATTTCTCTTGATTTAAAATATATCAATTATATTAATAAAAATTAGTGTCCCCATTATTAAAGATAAATTTTATCTAATTATTCTTAAAGATTAACAATCAAATCTTATATTTTAATTAAAAAAATAACAGGAGATTAATTTATGTGGTCAGAAGAACTTACCGAATTATCAGAAGAATATTTGAATTATGACGGCGTGAATGTTAAAACTAAAAAAGGTGATTTCGGTATTTTGAATATTGATTATGAAAATAAAATCTATAAAATTAATCTCTTGACTGAAAATAAAAACAATCTCAATTTAATTTTTAATTCCGTATCAGAAATAATTGAAAATGGTTGGGCGGTCGATTAATTAATTATCGCCGCCTTCATTAAATCAAATTCTAATATATTAATTAAATAATATATCATTTCAATCATTTCATAATAATTTCCTACTTTAATATAATTTTCGTCTGGATTAAATATATGTTTATTAATTTCACCTTTATCTATTAAATATTTAATTGCGTCTTCTGATACAATACTAAATATATTTCTTCCTTTAATTATTTTTAAATCATCATCTTCAATTTTATCATTATTTGTTTTTTCATATAACTTTTTAAATGTAATATTACGATTTAGATTTTCTTTTAATAAATAATCTACCTTTTTTAATTCCTGTAATAATTGTTTATTCGATATTTTCATAATTTTCTTCCTTCCTTGTAAATATGTAAGTCCTGATTGAATTTTTTTTGTCAAACGGTAATTCTTTTATTATCCAATTATCAAAATCAGTTTTTATTTCATTCAGAATAACTTTACGGTATAACCTTGATGTAATTTTATATTTTTTCTTAATTATTTTAATTTCCATTTTTATTCCCTGAATTATGATTTTCATATATGTCTTGTTTAATTTTATTGATTATATCATTCATTATTTTTACTAATTCAATATGACTTTTAACTGATGTATAAAGATTTCTCTTATATAATATAATACCGAAAAAATCATCTTCATTATTTTCATTATTTTGATATTTTGAATTTAGATTGTGTCCGATTTTTTCAATTTCTTTGAAATTTATTATATTATCTATCTTCATATTTAATTAGTTAAAGTGTAACTTTCAAACTTCTTAAATATGTTTCCGTAACTGATATATTGGTATGGTCAAGGAGTTTTGAAAGTTTGTAAATGTCCTTGTCTTTCTGATATTCTGTCACGGCGAAATAATGACGGAAATCATGTGAAGAATACGGATTATTTATTTTTCCCTGTTTGTAAAGTTTGTTTATTTGACGACATATTCTAACTTTCAAGGCGGCGGTCGATATTTCACCAAACGGATTTTTATTATTTAATTCAGAATATTTAATATTGGTAATTACTTCCACTGGAAATTCACCGTATATATTTTTACCTTTTGAAAATGTCTGGTATTTTGAACCCCATACTTTTAAATTCTTTAATCCCCCAATTCTTAATCCCCGATAACTCATAATATATACGGCGAGTTTTTCAAGTTCGGGTAATTCATTTAATATCGTTAATAATTCAATTTCGGACGGTATTTCAATTTCTTTTACTGATTTACTTTTCGGTCTCGCCCGTGTTCCCCGTATCGGGTTTTTTATTACCGAATATCGTCTTTCAAGATACGAAAAAAATGAGGATATTCCGGCGACAATTCCTCTAACGGAATTCGGAGAACCTTTAAGATTATATATAAAATCGTCAATTTGGGATGGTGTCATTAATAATATTTCTATATTATTTTTTTTACAATATGTTTCTAATATTTTCAGGGAATTGTAATAAGATAATTCTGTATGTTCACTTCCCGATTTACTGGATTGTTTTAAGAATATAGTTTTTTCTTTTTTATAATCAATCCCGAATATTTTTGATTTGAGGTTCAGTTCATTAGTTAAATTTTGTGTGATTACGAGGCGGGCGATTTGTTCTAATTGTTCATTATTTAAATCAGAAAGTTCTGGACTCTCGGTTGATATTTTCTCTACCATTTTTTCAACAAGTTTATTTTTCTTGTTGACAGTTAGTTGTTTGTTTTCCATTTTAAACCCCTTAAAAACTACAGATTTTCGATGTTACATATTTTAATATTATGTAACGATTTATATATAAGACGTAGTTTTTAAGGGTTCAAAACTTTAAATTTTTCTACTGATATTTTTGTTTCATTTAATTAATCTATAACATTTCATAAAATAATCTTTCAAATTCATTTATTAATTGTCGTTGATAAAAAAAGTCAATGAAATCTCTGTCTTCGTTTTTTAAAAAATCTAAATTAAATATTTTATTTAAATTTTCACAATAATCAATACCTTTATATTCTCCATCATATAATTCTTTAATTAATGAATACAATCTTTCCATATTATTCACATAATAATAATAATCTTCACCTTCAATTTTTGAAATCTCTTTATACAGATTTTCATATTTCTTTTTAAAATCATAATAATTTTCTTCTGTAAACTTTAATTCAAACACCTTATTAATTTCTTCTAATGTCATATACCCGTTTTCAACAGGGGAAGAAATTTCATATTCTCCTGATTTTACTTTAATTTTAATTTTTTCCATTTTCTTTCTCCTTTAATTTTTTTTCTCTGAATTTTAATAATTCCCGATACCTATTTTGTAGACACTCTGGACAACTCCAAAATCCCCCAAAATTTTCAATTTCATTAATCACTTCTTTTAAGGTTAAATGATTAATCCACGTCAGTTTCCTTTCCATTTCTTTTCTCCTTATTCATAAATTTCAAATAATTTTTTAATAAATATCTGAAATTCCAATTTGTTTATTAATTTAATTGTATTCACCGATTTTTCCCAAAAGTCTTCACTGGACAAGTCATAATCAAAATCCAAATTGTCAGTCCAAAAGTCGATTTCCTGTTGTAAGTTGTTTATGTCCGTATTGATGATTTTATGTAAATTTAAAGGTTCACTCTGTAAATTTAAATATATAAAACGAGAACTATAAATTGAATTAAAAGATTTTGATGTTTTATTAAAAAGTCTTTTAATTTTTATATATTTTCCTTTTTCCCAATTACTTAAATTTTTAAAACTCTTTTCTTTTATCAATCTCTCTCTAATAAAAACCCATATTTTTAAATCGTTTTCTAACCTTTTCAACTTCAATTCTAATTCTATATTTTTTTGTCTAAATTTAACTTCTTTTTTCAAACTATAAAAATATGTTTTTTTAATACCCAAAATTTCCCAAAAATCTCGGTCTTTTTTATCGGGGTATTTTTCCAACAGATATAATAATTCATTTATTTTATTTTCTTTTTTATTATGACGAACGAATAATGATTTATCTCGTCTTTTCTGTTGGTTCTCTTTTACTCTTTTTATTAAATGACGACATAAAGAATAATTATTCCCGATTGTGGTTTTAAATTCTTTGTCATTCATTATTCTGTCAACATTTAAATCTTTTACATAATGAAATTTTTTAAATAATTGATTATATTTTTTCTTTTCTTTCCACATTAAATTCCTTTCCTTATTTTAAAATAAAAAATGACGGAATATTGTTTGGGAATATTCCGTCATTAATATAGAACAATTAAATAAAATTCTGGAAAGGAATTTTTATTTATTTACTTTAATTAACTCGACATTATCCCAAACATATAATATCTATTTTTTCTTTATATTTATTTAGTCGTTTTATTTTTCATATATATATTAACTTCATAACTAAACATTCAATAATCTCTGATATTTATTAATAAATTTCTCAGCGTCCTTTTGTATTTTTTTGTCAGAACTTTTAAGACATATTTTCAAATAAGTTTTCAATTCTTTTCTGGTTAAATTTTTTTCAACTCCGTCTAAATTAATAATAATATTATTAAGATTAGTGTCCTCAATTTCCAATGGTTGTTCACTTTTAATAAATGAAAATCCATTTATTAGTTTAAAATATTGGTATAATCTGAGTCTTAATATTTTAGACCAATATATTTCTTTTAGAATTCTGTCTGTGTTTATAGACACATCACTAACGATTTTTTTGTTTGGTTTTTTCATTTCAAACTCCATATAAATAAAATTTATCTCTCCAAAAAGGAGAGATTTTTTTTGAGAATATTAAATTAATATTGATTTTTAAAAGACCTTTATTCTCGAAAAGACAAATAAAAATATCCTGAAATTCTGGATTTAAACTCCTTTTTTAAATCTATATATATATTAACTTCTCATTTTAAATTTTATGGAAAAAAGAGAAATTTTTTAAAATTTTTTCGGGAAAATACTATACAAATGTTTATCATTTCTGGATTTATATTATTCAGGGTTTCTATTATACTTATATTAAATATTTGGAATTAGATAATAACAGGTCAAGTGGTAAGGCTGGTGCAATTCTGAAAAGCACCACCAATAAGAGTATAATAGCTTTCACTATCATTGCTACCAATGCTTTTAACACTGTTGGATATAGTTACACTGGTAAGGCTAGTACAATCCCGAAAAACACCATTCCCAATGCTGGTAATACCGTCCGGTATAATAACGGTTTTCAAGCGATCACGAAAACTAACTACTGATATAGCTGGATTGTAATACCATGTTATACTGGTAAAATCATTAAAAGCCCAATCCCCAATACTGGTAACGCTGTTTGGTATGGTAACGCTGGTAAGACTGGGACAACCGGAAAAAGCATACTTCCCAATACTGGTAACGCTATTAGGTATGGTTATGCTGGTAAGGTTGGTACAACCGGAAAAAGCCTGTTGCCCAATGCTGGTAACGCTGTTCGGTATGGTGAAAGCACCTTTTCTTTCTCTCGGATATATGAGCAACTCAGTTTTATTTTTATTATACAATATGCCGTCATCTGAACTATATTTGGTATTTGAAGCGTCAACATTTATTGTTGTAAGACTTTTACTTGGAATAGAATAAATAAAATCTATTCCTGTAACGCTGTTTCCCATGGTTATGCTGGTAAGACTGGTACAACCCCAAAAAGAACCATTATCAATGCTGGTAACACTGTCTGGAATTGTTACGCTGGTAAGACCGGTGCAATTATAAAAAGCCTGTTGCTCAATGCTGGTAACGCTGTTGGGTATGGTTATACCGGTAAGGTTGTAGCACTGGACAAAAGCATTAACATTTATGGTTATTATAGTACTGCCGGAAAGGTCAAGATAGACGTATTTATTATCAAAAAAAATGAATTGGCTAGCTGATGAAATATCATTCACGTTCAGTGCAATTGTATAGGGTGTGTCGGCGGTATTTGCAGGTTTACCTCTTAAATACGTATTCAATTCGTAAATATTGGTAAATGTAGTAATATCGCCGCTACCTATGGTATACACCGCCGTCAGTATATCGCTGTTGTTCATTCCATCTTTAACAGCAATGGCTTTCAGGGTGGTTGTCACGCTTATGTTGATTGCGCCCGAATATAACGTACTTGCGGTTGTCGGGTCTGTCCCGTCTATGGTGTAGTAGATTTTTGCGTCGGAGGGTATTGTGGTCAGAGTAACGCTTTGAGCCGTGGCGAAAGTTTCGGCTGCTGGAGACGCAACTGGCTTTGCGACAGTTTCACGCTCTGGGTCAATAACGTTAACAGTGAAAGTTGCCGTCTTCCCCTCATATCTGACGGTTATTTCTTTTTGCCCTGCCGTTGCGGAATCAAAATCGCTGACGGTGTAACCTGTAACTGCCGCCGTTGTGCCGTCGCTGTATGTTGCGGTTACCACCATGTCCGCCGTTTCCAATTCCTCGCCAATTTTGTACCGGGTCTTTGTCGGATCTGTGGTTACAGAAATACTGACGAGAGTTTTACCGCCTGGCGTTTTGCCGTTATCTGGTGTCTGCGTTTTGCCGTTGTCGGGAGGCGGAGTTGTTGTGTCATTGTCGCAGGCAAACATTGAGAATCCGATTATCGCAACAAGGGCAATTACTAAAAAATTGTGTCTTTTAGCTGTGTTTGTGTTTTTCATGGTTTTTCCTTAATTTGTTGTATAGAATAAACGACCGTTTAATTTATCCATGTTTATAGGTATTTTCCCCTATATTATGGAAAAAAAATCTTTTATTTGGTTTTTTAGAAATTCTGCTTATTTTAGCTAATTTTTTGTGTTTTTTCACAAATTTACTTGAATTAAATTGAAATATTATGTTATTATTCCGTAATACAGAAGTTTTCTGTTTCAACTAAGACTGGATAAATTAAACGGTCGTATAACATAATCAATAACATAGGTGAAAACCCCTATATCACTGCTTATAAAAAGTCGCTTCGACAGGCTCAGCGGACTTTGGACAATAACCCTTTAATTCCGCTTTATCTTACACGCATATTTGTAGTAAACCTCACCGCTTTCTCGGTTCGTGCTGGTTCGTGTCGTTCGTGGTTAAAAATTCTTCTCTCTTTGGTTCGTTCGCACTGTCGGTCACCTAAAGGTTCCCTCGCATTTATTACAGACAGCGGCATTATTGGTGCTCTCGCTATACGACATTATTTATCCACACGGCTTCGCCGTGCGCTTATTTAGCGGGTTCGTGGTTAAAATTTTTTCCCTCTTTGGTTCGTGGTAAAATTTTTTCAAAATATTTTCATTTTCAGTCAAGCGCCAGACCATATTCGCGCCATATATAGGTGAATTTTCTTTTGAAGATTCAGAAAAACACATTTTGTGAGGTTGCTTATGAAAACAAACAACACAAGCATTGAAAAGGGAAATAACCAGATAGGGATAATTACTCTATGGAGAAAGAAATAAAAGCCCGATTGGGTGTCTGATGTTCAAAAAGATACCGCAAGGTACTTAGTCCCCAGACCGAACGTCCGAAACGACCCCAACCTGCTATATTATAATATAACACTGGAGACATTGTCTGTCAATAGCTATCTAAATCAATTCTTGCTTAACAAGGTGGTCTTTTTGTTCATTGGAGTTATTTTATGTTTTGGGGGATTTTTGTCAAGTAAAAAATAGCCAATATTACTGATATATATCTTTTCTCATGCTGATTGTTTTGCGGTTTTTATTATACAACTCCGCATTTGGAATAAAGCCGTTTTTTTGATAAAACGCAAGTACGCCTTCGTCATGTTCGATATCTGCGTCTACAGTTAAAAAACGAGCGGCACAGTATTCATTATTACAGACATAAGCAAAACGTTCAGCGCTTTCTATCATAAATGTTCCTATACCTTTGAACCTTTTTAAATATGTATTATCAACAGCTAACTTGGCTATTTTCATGGCAGGTATTGTACGAAAAGGATAATTGAGATTGTGAAGTTCTTTCTCGGTAAATGATAACTTAATTGAATCCATTATTAAGGACATATATGATGCAACTTTTCCACTGGCAATGTCTATAAGAAGCCATGTTAGGGCAATATGATCTTTCATAGAACGCAGTGCATCGTCTACAAGATAATCATTATATTCATTAACGGAACAATTAAATTCATTTAATGGTGTGTTTTGCGAAAGCAATTTAATGTAGAAATAGTTTTCTACATTCTCGTGTGATAATTTAATCTTTTTCATTTATGTATCATTCTATCAACTAGTTTTGCAAGTTTTTCATGGCGTTTGTATACTGAAGAAGGTATGGGTCTGCGGATTTGTTCAATGACTTCACGAGCAATTTTTTTGTCTCTAATCTCTGTCGGTTGAACAGGTTTTATCTTAGCTGCCATTGTTTTTCCTCTTTTTAAAACATATCACTATTTATAAAATATATCAATAAAAAAATTTAAAATTTTTTTCATTTTCTGTCAAGCGCCAGACCATATTCGCTCCATATATAAGTGAACCTTCTTTTGAAGGTTCAGAAAAAAAACTATCTGTTTTGAGGTAAAACATGGAAAAAGAATTAGAATTTATCAAAGAACGCCTGAAAAATAAATTTACTGAAATGGCGGAACCAATGAAACAAGTTGACTATACATGCGAAAACTACGATAGATTTTTCCCTAAAAGTATGGTTTCTACGCCTATAGGTGAAATTGCGTTAAGAAATGATCAATTCAATAAACTTAAAAGAAAAGGGCGGCAAAATTTATTAAGCGCTATGTATCAAACATTGACAGATCCTATCGTTATAATAAACGAAAATAGAAAAGGGGAAAAAGCAAAATTATTTGTTAAATCATTTTTACAAAATAAAAAACCTATCGTATCTGTTATAATTTATAAAAAAGGTATAAATACTGCCATATCAACTCATGATAGAAAACTAAACAACATATTAAATAAAATAAAAAAACCCGCTGACTTGCTTTATGAAAAACAAACCAACGGGGATGTGGGACCGGCTGGGAAAGATTCTTATTCCCTGAATCTAGTCATTTCTGACGACACCCAGTCTTTATAAAATATACTTTAAACGCCCCAAGATGTCAATAATAAAAACTATCAATTCTTGCTTAACAGCGAAGCATATTCTTTCTCATAACGCTTCAAAGCCGGATGATCCGGAGCTATGGCAAGCGCCTGTTTTAAATAGTAGACCGCGCGGCGTTCTTCGCGGCGGTTGTGGTAGATTTCAAATGTGGCTATAAGCGCGTCAAGGTTTCTGGGGTCTTCAAAAAGGCTGGAACGTAAATTGGCTAAAACGTCTTCCTGATTCGTCTGTAAACGACTGCGCAAAAAATAATATTTGCTTTTTACCTGACCGCTTGCCGCCGAAATAATGCGGTTTTCCAGAATACGGGAAGCTTCGTCCCTTCTGCCGGAATTAATCAGAGCGGAAATATAAACCGCCGCGTATTCGTTATTGGAATTATCGCGATCATACAATTCGCGGGCAAAGGTAAGAGCCCTCGCGTTATTTCCAAGACCGCGCTCAACATTGTACGCGTCTGTTAAATCCTGGGTTGTGCGGCGGACGGCAAGAATACGATTCAAATACCCCTGGGCTTCCTGCCATTTTTCCCTCTGTATCGCGTCCTTTACGCTCAAGCTTAACACTTCTATAGAAGAACTGTCTGTCTTCTTTAAGCGTTCCAGCATTTCCCTGCCCTCGGTTTGATCTTCCGCGCGCTGTGACTCCATAAGCAAACCTGCGGCATAAACAAGAGCTTCCGCGTCGTCTTCATCAACGCGTAAAATTGAGCGAAGATAATTCAGCGCCGAATCGCGGTTGTGGTTTCCTTCGGCTTGCACTCTCGCGCGTAAAAAAAGATATGTTCTGTTATTTGAATTAATCGACGCGTAACTATCAAGCGAAACGTTTGATTGCGAATACTGTCCCTGTTCCAGCAGAATAGCCGCTTTAAGCAAAAGAATTTCTCCGTCTTTCGGGTCTATCTGCAAAATCTCATCAATAGAAGATAACGCGCGCGACAAGTCACGGTTTTCATAATAACAAATAGCGCGCTCTCTTTTTATTTGCGTACTGTCGGGGTAACGGATAATTAATTCGGATAAAATAGCAATCGCTTCCTGCGGATTCCCGGCGTACCTTCTCGCGCGGGCAATACCTATCCTTGCCGGATAACATTCATCGGAAATTTCGTACGCCTGCCTGAAAGCTCTTTCCGCCTGACTATTCCTGCCCTCGCGTTGATGTATCATCCCCTGAAACAACGGCGGCAAAACGGAATTAGGTCTTAAACTTTGCGCTTTCTCAACATTATTTAAAATATTCGCAAGGACTGCGGACTCTGTTTGCTCATTTACAGCCAGAAACGGCAAGATATGCTCAAAAAAATCGGTTGAGTTTGGAGCGGGCGGGACGTAAACGCCTTTCTCTGCCTCTCTTATTATTTTTGTATAATTTGATGTTTGCGGAAGATCGACTGATGGAAGTCTTGCAGGCGAATCGGGATAAATCAGTCTTATCAATATTGTATTAATTCCCGACATAGTGCGGCCAAATTCAGAACCGCTTAAGTCCCTGCTTCGGATTAATTCAATCGCTTGCACCATAGATGACAAAATTCCTGTTTCTGTCAAACCGCGTATTTCTTCCGCGAGACTGCCGGAAGGCTGATTTGCGGCAGGTTGTTGTTTTGTTTTTTTTGTGTTTTTTGCTTTTTTTTCTGTAGGCTGCCGCGGCTCAGACTTTGAGGTTTCCGGTCCTGATTTGCAGGAAACCATGATCAATGCGAAGAAAAAAAATATAAAAACGCGATTCCACTTTTTTAAAACCACTATTTATTATCCAAAAATAAAAAATTTACAGGAGAAAAAATACAAAGCGCATATACAAAATACTAACATAATGATAGTATGATTAACAATGGATATTAAGAAAAAACTTAATTTTTTCACGTATTTCACATTAATATTATCGGTTTTAATAGCAATATCATGCAGTTTACGTTCTTCCGGCATTGATCCTTATTATCTTACAGGTTCAAAGGAAGACAAGAAAAACCTTATTGAGCTTTTTAATCTGCTTAAAAAAGAAGAACCGGGAAGCGACGGCGAATTTGCCGTCACAAGGGAAATTGCAACAAGTTTCGCGCGGTTAAACGACTATGAAAGGCTTATACATTTTTTAAGCGCAAAAGCGATTAATAATCAGGCTGATCCTTATAACGGCTACTATTTTTTAATGATTGCCTATGCGTATGTTCAGCAGGAATCAAGACCTATCGCCGCTCTTTACTTTGACTTAATCATAAAAAATTACCCGGACCTTATTATAAACGACGAGTCAATCCACCTTGTCTGCCTGCGTAACCTTATCAACGAAGACGTCAAAGTAGACCGAAAGGTTTGGTATTACAACGAGCTTATCTCCAGATTTGCCGATAAAATCGACTTAGGCACCAGTTATTTTATGCTGGGTCAGGCTTGCGAACAAGCCGGAGACTGGAACGGCGCGGTTGCGGCATATACAAATTATCTGCCGTATTCCGGGACTGTAATCCCCGGTTTTCCCTATGCAGATCAACACGCAAAACATCAGGTTGACTTTAGCAGGTCTCAAAAAGACTGGACTTTTGAAAGCCTGCCCGCGTTAAGAAACGCAATAGAAGCCGCTCTTGACGACGGCAACGCAACTGCGCTTATGAGGTACCAGACAAAAGTCAACTTTTTCGCCCGTTCATGGGAGCAGGTTGAAACCGATGATATTGGCATGAACAAGTTTAATCTTGCCCAGTTTATGTACGGTAACCGTATCAAATATTCCCCAATGCTCGACGAATCATCAAATCCAAATGAAGCGTTCTTAAAAACGAACGGCTGGTCGTTGTCGCTTAATACATGGTATTTGTACTTTAGAAAGATTTATTTCCCGCAAGACCCTGAAATTCACGGAAGATGGGAATGGGCGGGTATTTACTACGGGGAGAAATTTTGAGCTTTACCGCGTTTAAACGGACAAAAATGGGCAAAAAACGCACGTCTACTTTCATCTTTCTTTTGTTCTGCGTTATCAATTTAACATGGGCGCAGACCGAAGAAAGCCGTCCTTTACGCGGCAAACAACCCGATTCTTCGCTTCCGCTCCCTTCCGACAACTCTATGCGGGTTTTTACGCCCGCGGAAAACTCCCTTCTTTCGGAAACGGCTCTTGAACAGCCGTTAACTCAGCGTTACATTAAACAGTTTTCAAGTCCTCATGGAATTGCCAATCTTAACGCCGTTTTACAGAGGGGGAGTCTTTATCTGCCGTTTATCAAAGAAGAAGCCGCCCGCCTTAATATGCCGCCTGAACTCGCTTATCTTCCTGTTATTGAATCCGGTTTTGTGATAACGGCAAGAAGCAGATCGGGCGCGGTGGGTCTTTGGCAATTTATGCTTAACAGCATTGCCCCGTACAACATAAGGGTTACCGACCTTATCGACGAGCGGCGCGATTTTGAGAAAGCGACAAAAGCCGCCCTGCAAAAACTGGAAGAAAATTACAGAATGTTAGGCAGTTGGGAACTTGCGCTTGCGGCGTACAACAGCGGACTGGGCGCGGTCAGTAAAATTGTAAAAAGAACGGGAAGGAATGATTACTGGGAACTTGTTAAAAAAGGCGATTTAAAACAGGAAACCCAGCATTATGTGCCCAAATTAATCGCGGCAAACTATATTATTTCCCAGCCGCGAAAATACGGCATTAATATCTGGCATGAAAAAATTGATTGGACGGCAATCCCGCTGAATCGTCAGATTTCCATCGATATTCTTGCAGAGGAAACAGGCGTTTCCAAAGAACTCTTACACAGTCTTAACGCGGAACTGCTCCACGGGATAAGCCCCGCCGATTCAAATTACCGGTTAAAAATCCCCGCGGAGGATCTTGAAAAAATTACAAACGCCCTTGAAAGCGACGATTTAAAATTACTCCGTTACCATTACCATGTTGTTAAAACCGGCGACACATTATGGTCGATGTCAAGGAATTACGGGATAGCCGTAAATATCATAGAACAGCACAATCCGGGGATTTCGGGCAGATATTTAAAAATAGGGGAAACGATTATCATTCCGGCATTCGGCGACGCTCCCCTGCCCCAAATCGCGCCGGTAACCGCGCCTTTTACAGTCCCGTCTAACTTTACGGATACCCATATTGTGCAAAAAGGCGAAACTTTTTGGTCTTTGGGCAGAAAATACGGGGTCGATCCCCAAGTTCTGGCGGAGGCAAACGGGCTTAAAATTACCGATATTCTGCGTGAAGGAAGAACGATTAGAGTGCCGATAATTATAGAATAATTACTATGAAAAAACTGATAATTTTAACTTTAATTTTCTTCTCCGTTATGGGTGTCTTTGGACAGGAAAAAGCGGGGATTTCCGGTTCGGTAGAATGGGACACATTACAGATTAACGCGGCGGTTTCCCTGAATCTGGCTCAAGCGGGCTTGAAAATTCCCGCGGGAAGAAATCAGGGGGAATCTCTTTTAACTTCAACTTATTTCCGTCTTATAGAGCCGTGCATTTTGGGATTTCAGGTAGATTCTTCTACCACAATCGAAGACCTTGTAAACTCCGGCGAACTAACCTTTTCGCATATCGAAACAATTGCCCGCAAAGCAAACTCAACGCCGCCGGCTCTATCCCCCGACATGAAAAATATTACTAGGTCAGTGACAATACCGATTTCATCTATTAGCTCCATGCTTTTAAGCCATAGAAGAGCTTCTCCCGTTTTAAAAACATTAATCCCGGTTTCCACGGCGCGGTACACGGGGATAATAATTATCGCTTTGGATGAACTTCCCATACATGGAATGAACAGCGCCACAATGCCTGTTCCTTGCTTGTTCCCGAAAATCTGGGACAGTGAAATGAACCTTATCTATGATCGCAATATGCTGGAACCTCAATTTGAGAGCACAATAGTACGGTATTCCTCGGCGCAAAATATTTTTCAAAAAAATCCTTCCGGTCTTTCCGAAGAATTGCAAAAAGTCGTAGGCGACAGACCGTTACGCATTTTCGCGCAGGGCGTTTTTGGAATTAAACCCACAGACCTTATCATCGAAAGAAGCGACGCGCTGTTAATTATTTCCTCGGAAGAAAACCGCCGTCTTTTATCACAAGGCAAAGTTGTTTTTGTTTTTGACGAATCAGTCCTGCGCTATGAATTCAGCGGCGAATAATTAATCTGCCCATTATCGCGGCTATTGATTGCTGTAAAATAATACTCATTAATGTAGGCAGAACCGCCGCTTCCGGCAAAAATGTTACTGCGATTGTCATAACCGCGCTGTTATTGCGTAATCCGCCGGCAATGACCAAGGCGGCGGTTTTTTCGTTATCGCATTTTGCCGCAATGCCGTTTAGTCTTGCAAGCATAAAACTTGAAACTGTTAAAAACAAACAAAGCCCTCCCGTCTTCCAAAGAAGCGGGTCGTTAAGTTTTAAAATATGCGCTATTGCCGCGGAATTAGCCGCAATAACAAGCATCAGGCAGAATTTCGCGAACGGATCTACTCCGGGGCAAATTTTCCGCGGGATTGCGCCCTTGCTTGTTTCGTTTAACGCAACGCCGATTATCGTGGGAACTACAACCATAAAAATTAAAGAAACCGCTATCCCGCTTATGTCCATCGCCACTTTTGTCCCCATAAGAACAGAAAGAGTCCCCGGAACGACAAGCGGAGCAAGCAAAGTATCAAGCAGTATTAAAGAAAGTCCCAGCGCCTTGTCTCCTTTATAAATTGCCGACCAAATAAAACCGGAAACCGCCGTAGGACCGGCAAAAAGAAGCACAAAACCGGCGATTACATCGGTATTTTGAATAAACTGCGAAGATAAAAAAAGTGCGGCTAACGGCATTATCACATGGGTTGAGAAAAAGAAAAGCAGAATGGGAACGGGGCTTTTTACGGCGGAGCCTAACTCAATGGCGGTAAGTTTTAACGCGCCTGAAAATGTCATAATGCTGAACAGTAAAATTACATAGGGACGCAGCGGTATAAAAAAGCCGGGAAAAAGCAAACCAAGTATGACGGACAAAGGAGTCATAACAGGCATAAGCCTGTCCATGACGGTATTTGTCTTTAAAAGACCGCTTCTTAACATTTTAATTTTCCAGAATTGTAATTTCTACCCTTCTGTTTTTCTGCTTTCCTTCTTCGGTATTGTTATCCGCAATCGGATTATCCGCGCCGTATCCGCGAACCACCAAACGATCCGCCGTACGGACTTTATTGGCAAGGAAATAATCGGCTACCGCTCTTGCCCGTTCCTGCGAAAGTTTAATATGATCGTCTCTTGTTCCGTTTGCTAAAGCCGTATGTCCGCTGATTACAATATCTCTGTTAGGATAATTTTTTATAATAGCCGCAATTCTTTCAAGTTTTTCCAATTCTCCGGGAAGCATCTTGTTGGAATTGGCGTAAAATTGAATATTCTCCAGCCTTAATGAAATACCCTCGTCAACAACACTTACTACAACGTCGGGAATTTTCAGGCGATCTATTTCTTTCTCAATCTCCGCCGCGAATTTTTCTTTGTTCATTACTTCCGATTCTATAAATTCAGCCTGCGCTGTTCCGCGGAACTCTATTCTTCTTTTGTCTGACATATCAAAAGTCATGCGGAAAGTTTCTTCGTATGCGATTGCCTGTCCAAGTGAATGATCCCAGTAAACAAGCTGATCAAAATCGCCCATAATGCGCACAGGATAAAGCCGACCCTGCGCGGCTTGAGGTCTTGAAGCAATTTTATAACTTACGGAAAAAACAGGATAACTTTTTCCCTTCCATTCGCGCTGTCCTATATAAGTATAATTAGCCGTAAATGGTATGCGGTACGGCTCCTCTATTCCAAACGAGTCCCTGAAATCATGTATCTCATAGCCTTCCGCTCTCCACGTATCCGTAACTTTTAATTCCTTGTTTGGGAATACAGGCACGTTACGCACAACCGGCATATAGTATTGCGGGTCTATCGTAAGGTATCCGAGTTTATCGCGCTCAAAAACAGACTCATATTCTCTTGCCCAGAAAAATCCCGCTCCTGCCTGCGCTCTGGTCGAGGCGTCATAGACAACCCGTTCCGACGTTTGAAAGATCGCCTTGTGTACTCCCCTGCCGTCTTTTACGTCGGTAACTTCTACCGCGATCCTGTTAAGTATTTCAGCGCGATGGCTTAAAACGCCGTTTAAAAAAACCGCTTCGTCCACAACGGAAAGTATCCTGTACCGCGCGCCTTTTATATGTTTATACTCAAAAACCTCGCACCGCGCGCCAAACGGGTGCAAAACATTTAACAAAAGAACCAATGCAAATACGGGTATTAGTCTTATTTTTGTCATATATGGTAATTATATGTTTAAAATTGTAATTTGACTACTTGAATTTAAGGATTCTTACCGCGAGTATTTTCTATAATAACGATTTTTACGGCTTTTTGAAACCATTTTCCCTTGAAATTTTCACCAAAAAATGATAACATATTAATATGAGCAAAAAACGACGTGAATAGGGATTGAGGGGTTTTTATACACGGCAAAAACAAGAAGGAGTTTCTTAAAGATGAAAAATACAAAAACAAACAACGCTAAAAGGCGCATTTTTTTAGCAATTGCCCTTATTACGGTAATCTTATTCGGTTTTATCGCCTGCGAAGACGATGAGTCTGATCCCATTATTGATATCAGCCTAAACAAAAATACCCTTAACTTGATTGTAGGGGGAAAACCGGAAACATTGAAAGCAACAATTATAAATGAGGGAAGCAAAGATGTAATATGGAGTTCCAGTAAGCCCGACGTAGCCAAAGTGGATAAAGTGGATAATGAAGGAGAAGTTACCGCTGTAAAAACCGGTACTACAATAATTACTGCAACTATGAAGGATGGCGGAAAAACAGCGACTTGTGTTGTTACCGTACAAGAAGTCTACTCCACCTCAACCGACTCAAAAGAAATTGAAATGATTTCGATACCTACCGGATTTTTTATCATGGGTCAAATAGGTATTGCGGAACCGATACATTTGGTAACGCTGACAGAATTTTACATGGGTAAGTACGAGGTGACGCAGGAGCAGTATGAAGCGGTGATGACACTGGTGCCGACAAGTAATCCAACTCCAAGTAATTTCAGGGCAGAAGTACCGGGAGAAGACGATACACCGGACAAACTGCCTGTGGAGAAAGTAAGCTGGTATGACGCTTTGATATTTTGTAACAAATTGAGCATGATAGAAGGATTTACCCCTGCTTATAGTATTGACGGTAAAACCGATCCTGCTGTTTGGGGAACAATACCATCGGGCAGTGATCCGATCTGGGACGCCGCAATAATCGTTGCGGGTTCTAATGGTTATCGTTTGCCGACTCATTCGCAGTGGGAGTATGCGTGCCGAGCGGGGACAACAACTGCGTATAATACAGGAGATATCATTAGCGACAATACAGGGTGGTATAAAAGTAACAGCGGAGAAAAGACACATCAGGTGGGATTGAAATCTGCCAATGCTTGGGGACTATACGATATGCATGGGAACGTAAGGGAATGGTGCTGGGACTGGAACGAGGATAATTTGACCAACCCGGGCAGTTCGTCCTCGGGTCCTGTTCGCGTGGGACGCGGTGGGGGCTATGACGATGATGCAAGATTCCTGCGTTCCGCTTTCCGGTACTCCTACGATCCATACATTCGAAACCCCTCCATAGGTTTCCGGGTTGTTCGTCCCTATTAGGTTTTGCGTTCAAGCAGAAGGCTAAACGCCTTCTGCTAACCAAAACCTGCCGTTTCTATTTTTACTGTTGTATTCAAAAGTTAATTTTTCCAAATAAGCGTTCCAATGCCGGAATATACCCCTGTGCGGGAATTATCTTGTTTAGCATTACAAATACCATAAGATTAAATAGATCGACAAAAAAATGCGAAATAATGCACCACCATAGACTTTTTGTTTTTATTCGTACTATACACCACACTGTACTCATTATTGCAAGCGACCCAATTAAAAAGTAATTTCTGTTTCCATACGAAAATACGCCCCAAATAAATAAATGACTTAATATAAATAAAATACTTGAATAGAGCGAACTTATGACCTTTGATTTAAAAGTATAATCAAGAACAAAACCTCTCCAGTACAATTCTTCAAAAAACGGATTAAGCAACACGAAGGGTATGCTTAACAGCATTAATGGAACGGTGATGATTTGTAGATTGGTTAATAGTATTTGGAATGGAATAAAACCGATAAAAACGGCTAAAACCAGCCAGCCCATTTTACCGCTTGGTTTTTGCAGCCAATTTTTTATACCTGAGATTCCGGCAAATTTTATCGTTATTAAAAATGATATGCCCCAATACAATGCAAATACGGGTATAAAAACCCATTGCCCCATTATTTTGTATAACAGCACAGCCGCAATTGAACAAATTATTATTAGCTCTAAAGGCGAAACATACCCCATGATTTTCTTTATCATAAATTTATTCTCCTAATTCACAATCTAAAATTGCCATAATATTTGGGCGTTCAGAAACCAGCCTTTACCGGTTGGCTTACTGTTGTCTGTTTCATAGAATTCTCTGCTGTAAAAAATGTAACCGCCGGATACGCGCAGTAATGACGCATCCAATATTCCGTAAACCGAATAATAATGGGTGTCATAATATTTCCATTTTTCACTTAATGTAAAATCAAGACCGCTGTTTTTTATACCTATGCCGGCTCCTGCAAAATCTCCGTATGCGAAATTTTTATCAAAAAACCGATACCATAAAGTAGAATCAAACAACATATCATGGACATCGTGATATTTCCAAATATCCAAGCGGACGGTATTAGTTAAACGTATTTTACTTTCGGGTCCGATAATTATTTTTAATTCCGGCCAACTAAACATAATATTTACTATTTTGGAATAAAAACCAAATTCAAGAATTGGCGACGGCAACAATGGCCATGTGCCGCCATTGGGAAGGTCAAAACCAAAATCACTAAAACCTAATGCCAAACCAAGAGTCAACTTAATATTCTCTTTTCGTAATAGTTGGTAACCATATCCTATTTGCGAATAGGCTGTATACATTCCGCCATAAAGAGGCTTGTCTGAATAACTGCTGATAAGCGCTTGTACAAAGTGGTGATTTTTTCTCCATTCTCCTATTAATTCAACGGAATGAAATAGATTAGTGTAATCTGGCGGAATATCATTTATTATAGCCATTTTATACAAAGCCCCTATCATAAGGCTGTCAGGTTCTTCTTCCCATGAAGGCGATTGATTGCCTTTCAGGAAAATAAGCCCTCCGCCGGGCAAATGATATTTCTGATGTTCCAATGATACATACTCATAGTTTAGTATGGGTACTATATGGACATCTTTTTCTTCTGTTTCTTCGGCGAAAGAAATTCCACCTATAAGTAATAAACCTATAATAAAAATTAATTTTTTCATTTTCATCATTCCAAAAAATATTTTTCTATTAGAATTGACCCATAAGGAATCCAAAATTAATTGAGAACCCACTTAATGTTTTTTTGTTAAGCTCTAGATAATTATCATCCGTAATTGCAAAATGCCAACCTGAACCCAAATATATCCGTAAGTACTTTAAAACATTTGCCTCAACATTTATTTCAGGCGCAATTGAAAAAAACGTAATATCACGATTAATTTTTAATCCGTTGCTTTCCCGGAATGTAATATTATTATATGCTAACTGAACGCCTGTAGAAAAATGTATTTTATTCTGCGGAAAAAAGATATAGCCTATAGTTCCGCCATAATTCACTAATTCCATTTGTATTTCGGTATTATTAGGTACGTCAGAGTTATATGTTGTCATTTGTCCATAAATATAATACCGATGATCCCAACATATAATCCCGCCGCCGCCCATTCCTGTTACCATTGTATTATTAATGAAACGTAAACGGGTATAAGGTCCTGCAAACATTGATAATTTTCCAGTATCAAAAAAATACTCAATATCGTCGCTTTGAGATGATTCCGCAAAAATTACAGATGTGGAAATCAAGAATAAAATAAAAAAATAAACCAAAACCTTTTTCATAAGGAAACATCTTATAGCATATTTAATACATAAAATTAACATTTTTAATCATTGTTTATTCATTACTGTTTATTATTCACATTTCTTAATTTCATAAAATATCTTTTCTAAATTATTCTTTAACTCAACATCTCTATTTAATAAAGTCTCTATATATTTACTCCCAATCTCATAAAAGCAAACTCTATCAAATGGAGGGTTTAATAATTTACTGTTTCTTTTAATACCGATTTTTTCTCTGATCATATTTTCTATATATCTTGCATAACCTTCTTTCCATTCCTGCCAAATCATGTATTCAAATTCTTTCTCATTCAATATGGTTTTCATTTCCATGTGGTACTTTCTTATATCATAACCGTTATTCAATTCCATTGTTTTTTTTATAAAGATTTCATTTTTATATGGGAATGGATAATTTAATTCCCACATATAATCCTGCTTTCTTTTCGCTTCTTGAGCTATAGTTAATGATTCTTTGATATTCATTTCACAATTATAAAATTGGAAACAATGAACAAACTCATGAAAAATAAAAACTATACTTTCTATATCATCAAGAACTTTATGCGTAATTACTGCCGTCATTTTTTCATCATAACCTTCCAATGGAAATGCCGCCAAAATTTCATTCGGAAGATTCATTTGTGAGGGAAAATTTATTTTATATTCATATTGTTTTCCGGATAAATTTAAGTCAAAAACAAAAAAATCATTATCCTCAACAATTGCTATTGGATAAAGTTGCCCCAATGATTTATCCAGTTTATTTATTTTCTCATAAATTTTGAAAACTTGCTTTATTGAAATCAATTGTTTTTCTATAAATTCAGTTTTCTTTTCATTATTCATAAATATTATATATTATTTAAACTCCATATCAAACTGCCTGCACACCATCTGGGCTGCTGTGCGGCCTGATAGAAGCGCTACAGGCAAACCGCCTGGAGGCATCATTCTATGACCGGCGAAATACAAACTATTAATACTCTTTAAAGAACCCGGGTATAGTTTTTGTTTGTCACCCTTGTTCATAGTACTCATCCATGAGCCGCGATATGCGCCGGTATAACGTTCATAAGTGAGCGGTGTTGCAATGTCGATGACTTCTATATTACCCTCAGCTTGCGGATATTTAGCGCAAATGGCGCGTTTAATCTGTTCCGCAAGAGATTGTTTTTCAGCTTCATACCTTCCTTCATCTTTCGCCTTTTTCCAAAAATCATAGGTGTCATCCAAAAACGCGGTAGTCAATGCCGTGCCACCATCGGGGGCGTACCCTTTATAAGCGTAACAATGAAAACCAAGTTCTGTATAAGAGATGCCTCCGCATACGATAGGATCAGGCAGATCAAATGTAGGTATTTCAGGGATTTTCGCTTTTACCCCAATGCCTATGTATGTACAGACAGACGATTTTGTATTTTTGCATAATTCCTTAATCCATTTATCTTTCGGAGGTATAGAAAATAACTGATTTACAGCCGCTATTGTTTCCTGTGTAACAATTACGGCGTCGGCGCGAAGCGTTTCTTTTTCAAGTTCAACACCTGTGCAAATACCATTTTCCGTTGTTACTTTTTTTACTTTAGTCCCAAAAATCAGTTTTCCGCCGAGTGTTTTGAATTTATCCGCCATACGCTGCGTCATGGCAAGTGAACCGCCCTCAGGATAGCCGCAGTCGCCAATATGCAGCCATGATAATGTACACAGTAAAGCAATGGCATAATAATCCATTGGCATAAAATTCATAACCTTACGTAAAGCTGGATGTTTGAATTGATTTATATACTCGCTGCAGGACATTTTTGAAAATTTACTTACAGTTGGTAAAGCCGAAAGCATTTTAAGAAATTTACCGAATTTCATTTTTTGGGGTTTAGAGTTTTTCACACCTTTTATATCCATAATAGGTATTGATATTTTTGTCAAAATTTGTATATCTTTCATAAGCCGATTTATTACATCTGCATCTTCGGGAGATATTTCCAGAAAGTGTTTTTTCGTTCGTTCCATATCACGGTATATGTAAACTGTTTTCCCCTCCCATTCGACGGAAAAAAAAGGTTCATGGTAAAAGATATTTACATTATCCGATAACGCGCCTGTGTCTCTCCAAATTTCATTCAATTCTACTTTTGGAATCATGCCGACAGGCCAATGAACCGCGCCCTCAAATAAATACCCTTTACGCCGCCAACTTGTACACATACCGCCAGGTATTGTGTGTTGTTCAAAAATAGTAACATCGAATCCGCTGCGTTGTGCATAAATACCGGCTGTCAAACCAGCAATACCCGCACCGACAATAATAATTTTTTTACTCATAAATCATCTCCAAAAATATTTTTATGATTGCTCAATCATATGTATAATTATATAATAAATCAAAAAAAAGAAATTAACTTTTTTGATTATTTTCAATAAATATTTTAATATATTATTACAAAAAATTATTTATTTCAATATTTTCCTAAATTTATACAAAATAATTATACCATGTTTTTATTGATTACAATTCTTTTCTACAAATTTTATTATTCCTTCAGAAACATCATGTCCAATAATAAGATGACCACCATCAGGAAATATTTGCGTTTCAGCATTAACACGCTTTAAAAAATATTCTATGTTTTCATATTTAGCCATTGGGTCATCTTTTGCATGAACGATTAAAACAGGCATTTTTAAATTCTCAATTGGATAGTCATTATAATTAACAGCCATATCTATATTTGTTATTTCTGTATCGGCTATTATCCCTTGCTTACGCGGTTTAACAGGTAATAAATCATCAAATACTTCATCACCGACATTTTTTGAACCAAACATAGAATAAAAAATACCTTTAAAATTTCTTGTGAAAAATAACATAAGTTTATCATTAAGAATAAATTTAGGCGGTCCGGACATTCCAATTTCTTTTTTTGTCATTGGGATTGAAGGAACGCCTGACGATAATAGTATTAGCCCTTTAACCCTATCAGGATAATCCAATGCAAATTTAATTCCCGAAGCTCCTCCTGCCGATGTAGCGATTATAAATACTTTATTAATTTTTAATTCATTGATTAAATTTAAAAAAACTTTTGCTTGATTTTTAGGAGTTGGCTCTTTTGGTAAATTTGATCCTGGATAACCAAACCTTGAAACTGCAATTTTCCTATAATTTTCTCCAAAAATGCTATACAAGTTTTTATATCCTTGGTCATAACCTCCGAATATTCCATGAGAGATAATAATTATTTCACCGGAACCTTCATCAACATAACTCATTATTCCATATTCTGTGTCTATTGTTTTAACATTATATGTTTCTAACTTTTGATAAGATTCCTTTATTATTTTAGAATATGAAGAACAGGAATGTAAAAATAATCCACCCATAATAATTAAAGCTCCAAAAACATATTTTAAATATCTAATTTTCATATATTTCTTTATATTATTTTTCTATTATACTGTCAATATATCCAGATCAATATCCCATTTTCACCAAGACATTGGTTTAATTTATTTATTACGGCAATGTTATATTTTCCCATAATTGTTACTCCTTAATAATTTTATACATATTATTACAGTACCAATTCCATAACCAAGCGGAGCTATATACCATATATTCTTATTTATTATAACACCAAAAAAACCAATTAAGCATAAACAACCATTTATCCATAATATCCATTTTATATTTGTAGATAATTTTGAATTAACACCGGAAAAAATAAATGCTAATCCCATAAATAAACCCCATCCCAAGTAATCTATTGCCATTATAAATGAAGGCCATTTTCCTATTTGGAAATATTCAGGTACATTTATTCCATTTTTAATTAATGGTTTTATTACAATTATATTTATCCAATGTATTGTATTAGTAAGAAACATACATGATGAAACAAAAATAATAGCTAATAATCTATAAATATTATGTTTTAAATTATTATCAACTGGTAATGAAATTATAAGTAATACCATATATATTCCTGAAAGCATCGTAATAATTTCCATAAATTGTATTGTTATATTATTACTAAATAGAGTTAATAATACCACTGAAATAAAATATAGGAGACCAATTAATAATCCGGTTTTTGCAATATTTTTAGTATTCATATTTTTTCTCCATTTTACAACCCAAGCAATCTCTGCGCGTTTATTCCAAGTATCAAGTTTTTATCGTCTTCGGAAAGTCCGCTGTTTTCCAGTCCTTTTATGTAACGCGAAGGCGGCAGAATAGGAAAATCACTGCCAAAGATAATTTTTTCGCACAGACCCAACGCCTTCGCCGCGCGATAGATTCGCTCATCATAAATATACGGAGTAACGGCGATGTCATAGTACACATTGCTAAAACTTGCCTTGATTTCTTTCATGGTCTCGTAGATAAATATTCCGCCGCCCCAATGGGCAAGAATTATTTTTAATTCGGGATTATTCAGTATAAATTTTTCTATGTCTTGCATTTGTATATTTGTTTTACCGGGATAATCATGACCGACAGTTTCATTTGCGTGTAGCAGTAACGGCATACCAAATTCTTTACACGCGCCTGTTAAACTGGAAGTCGCTTTTTCATTAATAAGATCAAAACTCTGTCCTGCGGGAAAAAGTTCCCCTGCTCCTTTAAGTCCGTTGTTAAAACATCGTTCTATTTCTTTTGCCGTTTCTTTACCGTGTTTTACGCCGCCGGGAGGAACGACGGCAAAACCTATTAATTTTTCCGGAAACTGTTTTATTTTTTCTATTACATAATCATTCATATAACGGCACAAGCCTATGTCGTTAAATCCAAAACCAAAAATTACCGCTTTATCAAAACCGTCTTTCTCCAGTACGGAAACAACGTCTTCCGCCGTAGCGAATTTATTTACTTTACTGTGCGAAATCAACGAAAAGTACTTTTCTTTTTTTGCGTATTTTTCCCAGTCCTTGATAACGTCCGGCGGCGTTACGTGAACATGACAATCAATTTTCATAAGCGCATCCTTGCGGACCCGTAAAAATGCCGAGTTTATTCAAACCTGAAAGAAGCGGCGCGCCTACAAGCATCGCTATAGACGCAAAAACAGCGCGTTCAATGGGGGCGGTAATTGTAAGTAACATCCAAACTTCTTTTGGCTGTTTGTACAAAACAAGAGAGAAAAAATTTCCTATCGTGGCTCCGCCTATGAGTCCGCTAAACGCGCATAGCCAGACAGCGGGAAATTTTATCCATTTGTTTTTGCTCTCAAACATCAGCCGAGCGAAAATAAACGCTATTATCATCACAACAAAACCCAGCCCGTAAAAAAATAACGGAAAGCGTATAACGCTCCTGCCTATTTCCTGCGTAAACCAAAGGCTTGTCCCGGCAAGATAAACGATAATCCCTCCGTTGATGATAATATTTCCGGCAGGGCTGACGGCGACAGGCGGCAATTTTCCCCACGCGGCGCAGCCTGCGGTAAACGCCGTTGTTGTTCCTACGATAAAAGTGCCAAGCCCCATCCATGCCGTGTAAGGCGCGATTAATGAACCGATAAAACCGCCCGCCGCCGAGCAAAGAGCGCCGGCTAACGGACCAAAAAATATTCCTGAAAGCGGATAAAGTACAGTAGACAAAGAAAAAGTCCCGCCTGTACCCCAGATTGGAAATGTCGGCAATAAATGCCCAAGCGCGATAACGGCTGACCAAACGCTTATAACGGCGGGGTGAACAGAAAAATGTTTTTGTGTGTTAATTTTTTCGTTTTCCATCAAATACAATCCTGTCCTTTTCCATTTTTATCAATCTATTCGCGTATTCGCCCGCCAAAAACATATTATGGGTAACAAAAATTATTGTAAAGCCCCTTGAATGGAGATCTCTCGCTATATCCATAACTTTTAAACTGCCTGGATAATCATTACCCGCGTCAATTTCGTCAAGAATAATTATTTTGCAGCCCATCGCGAGAACACACGCGATTAATATCTTTGTTCTGTCCGATCTGCTTAACGCCGGAGGAAAAGCGTCCGTGTCGTTAAGACCGACGGTTTTAAGAGCGGTTTCTGTTTTTTGTATTATTTCCGCTTTTGAAAGACGCATATTCTTAAGTGCAAAGGACACTTCTTTGTAAACAGAATCCGTAAAAATCTGGGTGTTGGGGTTTTGCATAACAAATCCAACGTCTTTGGAAATATCACAGACAGGGATTTTTTTTGTATTTTTTCCATGAATAAAAATATCCCCCTCACTTGGACGCAAAAGACCTGTAATACATTTAAGAAGCGTCGTCTTCCCGCAGCCGTTATTTCCGGTAACGGCGATAAAATCGTTATTTGCTATTTCCAGATTAATATTCTTTATTCCCGAACCGTTTGAATATAAAAACGAAAGATTTTTTATACTTATCGCGGGATCAGCGCAAGTTTCTTCTTGCGGAATAAAATCCGTAAAATTATCTGTAACGGGTTGTATGTTATTTTCCCTCAATAAATCGCTGTTGGAAAAAATATTTTTTGCGGTATCAAGCGCGATAATTTTTCCGTTTTTAAAAATACAAACCCTGTCCGCAAATTCAGCCGCTTTTGCGCTGTCGTGCATTGTCATAATTACCGTTATATTTTCATTCTTACGCAGTCCGCTTAAAACCGACATTAATTCCCGCGCGCCCTGCGGGTCAAGGCGGCAAAGGGGTTCGTCAAGAACCAGTATCTTCCCTTTCATGGCTAAAACGGCGGCAATAGCAAGACGCTGTTTTTCGCCGCCGGATAGACTGGAAGGCTCCCTTTCCTCAAAGCCTGAAAGACCCACGGCTTCCAAAGCATGTTTAATCCTTACTTCCATTTCATCGGGCGGCAGAAGAATATTCTGCAATCCAAAAGCGGCTTCCTCTCGAACCGACGACGTAAAAAGCTGAGCGTCGGGATCGTCTAACGTCATACCAACTTTAACAGCCAACTGCGGAACAGATGAATTTTTTGTGTCGTCGCCGTCAACCTCAATCTTTCCCGATAAATATCCGCCTGAAATGTGGGGAATAATACCGTTAAGAAGTTTACAAAACGTGGTTTTTCCCGCGCCGTTTTCGCCCATTACAGCCAAAAATTCACCTTGCGAAACGGATAAATTAATCCCCTCAAGCGCGTATTTTTTTGCGCGCGGGTACATGAAACAGACATTTTCCAGTTTGATTACGGACATTCTTAACTCAATATATTGATTAATCCGGAATTAATAAAGATTATAACCGTGAAAAAAATAATACTGCTAAAAATAAAGAGAAAATCGGACGTTTTCATTTTGGGCTGTTCAAGCCATGTTATTGTTTTATAAACGCCGAATGCTCTGGAATCCATCGCGACCGAGGAAATTTGAGCTTTCTGCATTGCGCCTAACATGAGAGGAATAAGCAGGTTAATATAAGATTTTATCCCGAATTTACGCATCCCGCGCAGTCTTTGCGCGTCCATAATCACCTGAGCTTCCGCGTTAAAAACAGGAATGAAGTTTAACGCCGATGTTATAATAAACGCGGCGCGGTAATTAACGCCAAGAGCGCATAATCCCCTTGTTATTTTATGAGGGGGAGTTGTCTGCGTTAATACCGGTAAAAACAACATTAACGCGGCAAGACGGCAGATAATTACAATACCAAATAACAATCCTTCCCATTTAAGCGATCCCTTACCGCCAAAGATTGGAAACGACGCGGGAAAAAGCGGGTTTACTATATAATTTTCACCTTTGCCAAAAAGCGTCTGCATAAGGACAATAAAAATTGCTAACAATGAAAGGTTTTTTAAATACTTGATTTCCTTAAAAGGTATTCCCGAAGTAATTCTGATAATAACAACTAACAATAGCAAACAGACAATAGACGAAAAAGTGTCAACAAAAAAAATCAGAAAAGTAAACAGCAAAACAAAAAATAATTTTGTTCTTGCATCTAACTTAAAAAAAACAAACATGTAATTCCTTTACTATAAATTTACAAATTCAACAATAACTATAGACAAAAAAATAATTATGTGCTATACTTCTTAATATATCACACATAAAGGAGAGTGTATATGACTGATGCAAAAACACGCCTTGCGAACAGGGAAAGGCAAAGAAGGTATCGTGAAGCGCACAGAGATGAAATTAACGAACAGCGAAAAGAAAGGTATAACAGCAGAATTAAAAAAGGAAAATGCCCCAGATGCGGCGGCAAAGTAAAAAAAGGTTACATCTTATGTTCGGCATGCAGTGAATATCAGGCTAATTTAAACCGAAAGTATGCAAAACAAAAAAAGAAAACTACCGGAAAAGCTTCAGTAAAAAAATCAGTTAAAAAAGCAACGGCAAAAAAACCAAATGTAAAAAAAACATTAAAAAAGAAAAAATAACATTTAAATAAAAATAGATTTCAAAACCGTGTGTTTTTACACGGTTTTTTTATTTTTTAAAAAGGCGATAAAATTTATTCGTTTGACTGCGTAAAAGGAAGCTCGTTTTGAGGTTCTATTGTTTTTTTGGAAAGCAGACGGTTAATAATGGCGGAATTATCAAGCAGGCTTGAAACGGACTGATTTTGATGAAGGCGCGAAATAACGTCGGCAAACAGACGCGTAATATTAACATTTACATACCATTCGCGCTTTACAACTTCTTCCTGATAGACGGCGTTTGTTCCGATAATCCGGTAAAAAAGCCCTTCGCTGTACGCCTCGTCAAAGTGTGAAATTGAATTCCCCGAGAAAAGCGGCAGACTGATAGAGCATATGATTCTGCGCGCGCCGTTTTCTTTAAGATGCCTCATGCCTTTTATCAGCGTGCCGCCAGTTCCTAAAATGTCATCCGCCATGAAGACGGTTTTATCTCTTACATTACCCAGCAGGCGTATTTGCGAAATATTTGATTGGAACGCGTCCTTTGATATTCTTGAATAATCCCTTTCCTTGTACAAAAGAGCCAGTGGTTTTTTAAGCGCGGAAGCGTAAAATTTATTTCTGTCAACAGCGCCGGTGTCGGGAGAAACTACTACAAAGTCATCGTTTAAAATATCGTCCATGTTGATTAACGTTTGGATAATTTGATAACTGGCGTGAAGGTTTTCAAGGCGCACATTGTTAAACACGTTCATTATATCCCTTGAGTGAATATCAAGAGTAATAATGTGGTCTACCCCAAGACTTTCAAATATTTTTCCTATTCTGCTCGCGGTAAGCCCTTCCCTTCCCTTTGCCTTGTGCTGGCGCGAATAAGGATAATTCGGAATTACAAGAGTAATCCGCTCCGCTCCCGCCTGTTTCGCGGCATCAACCGTAACAATGATTGTCATAAGGTGATCGTTTGTGGTTAAATTATTTACAACCTCGCCTGAGAAATTTACAGGATAATGATTTTCAACATCCTGAAAAATATAAACGTCCTTTCCCCGGATAGATTCCTGAATTTCGGATTTTATCTCGCCGTTGGGAAACAATGTAAATTTTACAGGAACCTTAACAGGTCCGTTATTTTTTTCGGAACCGCTTTGGGATAATGTTCCCCGCGCGACAATTTTATTTATCAGGTCTATTTGGAGACCAATTTTCTCAGCGTCTATACTGTAACGTTTGGAAAGTTCTTCTACTGTCTGTTTGCGGCTTAAACGGTATTTATGACGAAGGTGTTGAATTACTTCATTTGCAAAAATGTCCCCGCCGGGACAGGCAATAATGGCTAAATTCGCAGGATTGAAGTATTTCATAGGTTAATTAATAATTGCAGAAATCGTAAAAATAATCAAGCCCAGCCGCGGCTTCTTTCCACCGCTTTATGCCATCCTGCGATTAATTTTTCGCGATTTTCATTGTCAATTTCAGGTGAAAAAACAGTATCCTCCCGCCAGCATTTTTTAATTTCGTCCAAGTCTTTCCAAAAACCAACGGTAATTCCCGCAAGGCACGCCGCGCCGAGAGCCGTTGTTTCGCGAATGACCGGGCGGATAATCCGCGCACTGCACATATCCGCCTGAAACTGCATAAGAAATTTATCCCTGCTTGCCCCGCCGTCAACTTTTAACTCTTTTAGTTTAACGCCAAGATCGTTTTCCATGGCGTTTAAAAGATCCATTACCTGATACGCGATAGATTCCTGCGCCGCCCTGATAATGTGCGCTCTTTTTGTTCCGCGCGTAATGCCGATTATACAGCCGCGCGCGTACATATCCCAATACGGCGCGCCAAGACCGGTAAACGCAGGTACAAGATAGACGCCGCCTGTATTCTTTACTTTCCCCGCATAATATTCGCTGTCCGCGCTGTCGGTAAGAATACGCAGTTCATCCCGTAACCATTGAATAACAGCGCCGCCCGTAAAGACCGAACCTTCAAGCGCGTATTGAACTTTTTCGCTTAACCCCGCGGCAATCGTCGTTAAAAGACCGTTTGCGCTTACGGCGGCGTCCGCGCCTGTGTTCATCAGCAGGAAACAACCTGTGCCGTAAGTGCATTTTGTATTGCCTTTTTCAAAACAGCATTGCCCGAATAACGCCGCCTGTTGATCTCCCGCATTACCCGAAATAGGTATTTCAACGCCGTTAATGTTTGCGGACGCGAACATTGCGCCCGACGGCTTCACTTGCGGGAGAATGGCGCGCGGAATATCCAGAGCTTTAAGAAGCGTATCGTCCCAATCAAGTTTATGAATATCGAAGATCATCGTTCTGCTTGCATTGGTGTAATCCGTTACGTGAACTTTGCCGCCGGATAATTTCCAGATAAGCCATGTATCGACAGTGCCGAAAAGTATCTCTCCCTTTTGCGCCCTCTCTCGCACGCCTTCTACGTTATCAAGTATCCATTTAATTTTAGTCCCGGAAAAATATGCGTCGTGGATAAGCCCCGTAGTTTTTTTTATATGATCGCCAAGTCCGTCTCTTGCAAGCGCGTCGACAATTGCGGACGTTCTTCTGCATTGCCACACTATCGCGTTGTAAACGGGCTTACCTGTATTTTTATCCCAAAGAATCGTCGTCTCACGCTGGTTTGTTATGCCGATTGCGGCTATATCGTCCGCTTTTATATTCGCATTGGAAATAATATCCATCATTACCGCATGTTGGGTGGAAAATATTTCCATTGGATCATGCTCCACCCAGCCTTCGTGCGGATAAATTTGTGTAAACTCCTTCTGCTTTACCGCAACAATATTCTGCTCATGATCAAAAAGAATCGCGCGAGAACTTGTAGTCCCCTGATCCAGCGAAAGAATGTACTTTCCCATAATTCCTCCACGTTATTTAGTCTTCATTACTTCAACGCCGTTCCAGTCCTCAGGCGGCGGCGCGGAAGCGTATTCTACGCATCTTTTATACAGATTATCCGCGTTAAAATCATCGGGGAGAATATCAAGCGCTTCCTTAAATTTCTGCGCGGCTTCGGCAAAGGAACGCGCATAATAAAGTTTCATTCCCTGATTATGCAATTGCCACCCTTTTTGCTCCGGCGGCGTTAGGGATTTTTTTACCGTAAAGATTCTTACTCCCTTGGTTTTTCCCTTTACCGCCACAGTGTCCAGAAGCCTGTAAAACAATCCCGCGTTCGGCGCAGTCTGACGCAATTCATCAAATAGAGTTTCCGAAATCAATATTTCAGAGTGATAAGTTTTTGTAAGTCCTTCCATGCGCGACGCTAAATTTACCGCGTCTCCGATTACCGTGTAATCCATTTTGCGCTCGCTTCCGATGTTGCCGACAGTAACCTCGCCGTAGTTAAGCCCGACGCCTATTTTAAATTCGCACTTGCCAAGTTTGCGCTGGTTTTCGTTGAACTTTAAAACCGCGTCTGTCATTTCCAAAGCCGATAAAACCGACTGTAACGCGTCGTCTTCATGTTTTTCGGGAGCGCCCCAGATCGCCATGATAGCGTCGCCGATGTATTTATCTACTATTCCTTTTCTGTTGTAGATAATGTCTACCTGTCCCGAAAAATAGCGGTTAAGAGAGTTAACCAAGTCATCGGGAGCCATACCTTCGGAAATTGTAGTGAAGGAGCGGATGTCGGAGAAAAGTATTGAAAGTTTGCGGTTGTCGCCGACAAGCATTTTTTCCGGAGACGCAAAAAAGCGTTCGATTACGTCATTCGGCACGTACTTTTGGAAAATTTGGCGGATACGCTCTTCTTTTTTGCCCGCAAGAACAGCGTCGAACGCGTAACGTTTTATCTGCGAATACGCCCTGTTCAATTCTTCCGTCATATTATTGAATGTCTGCGCAAGTATGCCGGTTTCGTCGTTATACTCAACCTCAACTTTAGATGAAAGATCCGCCGTCTCAATTATCGATTCCATTGTTTTTACAATCCGTCCCAGAGGATTTGTCAGGCGGCGGGTAACAATAATAAGCATAAACACGGCGATAGCGACCGAGGCTCCTAGAGAAATGGATGTTTGCACCGCAATCATTTTTGCGTCTTCAAAAAACACCTGCTCTTTTTCAGTGATTAAAATATACCAGTTAAAGGGAGTAAAATAAAAAGCCTGAAAAATACGTTTTTCGCCGCCTATGACGGTAGTTTGCAATCCCTGATATTCATGATCAAGAAGCTGTAACAGCGTCTTTGACTCAGAAGGCGATAATTTAACCTCGGAAGTAGACATCGCCGTCTTCCCCGATTTATCTAACGCAAAAATTATTTCCGTATCGCTTAAAAGAATACTCTGTCCGTATTGTTCCACGGCTTTTTCCGCCGCTTCCACCATCTCAGGTTTTCCCGCGTAATTATTATCAACCAAAAGCGACCATTGATTGTTAGCGTATTTTTCCAGTTCGCCTAATTTAAACCCTAAAAGTTCTCTGGCAAGGCGGGTTATTCCGTTTACAGCTTGAAAATATGACGCTGTTTCCGTAAGAACAAGCGGGACAATTATTAAAGGCAGTATTACAAGGAACATTTTTAATCGAATTTTCATTGAATATATTGTAAAGAAATTCGATAAATTTCTCAAGGGGGATTGAAATTCATCCGATATAAATACTATGAAAAGATATAGTATCAAGTGTTTACCGGGCAATACGGAGTATGTGGATATTCTGAAAGAAATGGACAATGAATTTCTGGTTCGTTTTACACGAAGTAACGGCGGAAATACAAAAACAACCGAAGAAACCATTACCAGACATCTGTTCAATATTTGCGTACAAACCGGCTATTTAAATCCGATAGCCGACGGTTCTGCAGCCTAACCTAACATACCATTTCTGAATATCAATTCCGTACCGGATCAGGCGTTACAAGAGTAACGCCTGTAATTTTTTTAAGCGTTTTAGACAATTTCAAATCTTTTCTTTAACTTTGTCATTCTTCAGCAGGATCCTTAAGAGCTTGTTGTATTGCATTTAACTGGTTTCTAAGCCTTGTTATATCCTGATCTTTACTGGCAATTGTATTTTGCAGCCGGGTAATATCCGCGGCGGATTTTGTTTTGTCCGTTTCCAATGTCGATATTTTTGCGTCTTTCTCGTTATTACTTGCCTGCAATTCGCCGATTTTTTTGTTAACTTCCGAACCGCCCTTACTTAAAGTGTCAATTGTTTTTTGCAATTCATTTATTTTTTCCTGTTGTTTGACATTTTTAGCCTGCAAATCAAACTGCTGCGAATCAAGCGAAGATCCGCTGTTTTTGCGCGCGTCGATTATCATCGCTTCCACAAAATCAATCGACTGGTTATAAAATTCCCTTCTTGACTGGAACACGCGCGAGGAGGCAAGCGTATTGGTATTGCAAAAGTTGCGTAAATTTTCAACAACGCTCTCCGCCTGATCGTACTGCTCATTATTAATATATTCCTTAGCTGAAGCCAGACCGCCTGAAAACTGCGCGTCTATGGCGGCAATTTTTTCCTGTTCGGTTGTAAGCCTGTCCAACTCGCTGTTTGCGTAATCCAATTCGCCGGATACTTTCTGCTGAGCCGAGGCGTATTCCCTTGCTCTTTCGTCAAGCTGCGCGCGAAGACGGGCTTCTCTTAAGCGGGAAGCTTCTAAAATCTTCGATCTCTCTTCCTGCAATACGGCAAGTTCTTCGCGGAAAGAATTTTGCGAGGCTAAAAGTTTTTCCTGAGCCGCAATTTGTTCTTTTGTAAGTTCCTGATTACTGGAATATAATTTTGAAAGTTCATCGTCTACTTCTTCTAACCGCGTCGTTATCGTCGTTATTTTTTTATCTTTTTCAGCTAATTTTTCAGACGTATCTTTGCGAATTTCCTGTATAAGCATGCGTTCGGTTATATCATAAACGGCTTTTCCTATTCTTACCTGCGAATCCTTCTTTCCGTAAAAGAAAAACATAAAGATTACGCCGATTAAAAGTATAACTATAGCGGCGATATTTACAACTAACGGGAAACCCGCTCCGCTCTTTTTGGCGTTAATAATTATTTTACCTTTATTAATTTGCGTTGTCTGTGAAAGCAGTTTGCGGTTTTTCTCGGCTATTCCGTTAATTTTAAAAAGTATTTCCTGCTGTTCTTCCACCGATATTCCCGATTTATCATCAAAAACAACATCGTCTTTATTCATCATTACTCCTATACGCCGGTTACTTTCTCGGCTTCTTTCGTTGAAAGCCTGATACCCCCGGCTTTTAATCCGCGCACATTGTAATCCTGCGCCTTAAAATTTTCCGAAAGAACTTTAAGGCGCGGTTTGGGTTTGTACTTAACAGTAAATGTAAATTTCGGCTTTATGTCTATGTGCATTACTTCAGCTCCGTCCGGCACAAGGAAATAATCCTTGTTCATTATCCAGCCTTCAATTACACAGCGTTTAATGCAGGGGTAGCCTGTGTCTTTTTCCCTGTAAATAATTGTAAAGATTGTTTTGGAAAGAATATCCTTGTCCGCCGCTCCAATAAACCACGCTTCCGCGCCGATAAACGCTTTTTCGCTTAAATCCATAACGGTATACATTCCGTTTTTGCGAATTGCAAGAATACGGTCATAAGGCGACACTTCCGCAATTTTCGCTCCCGATACATTTGTGCCAAGGTAGCCTGTTTTGCTGTCGTACTTAAGCTCAACATCGCGCTTAACAACTTCCTTGGCGATAACTTTGTCAAATTCGCCCACTAAGGTTTTCCGCGCCCCGCGTCCGATTTCCTCATTTGCTTTTATTTTTGTAATAATCCCTTTAAGATAGGAAACCGAATACGCGGTTATGTTTTTAAGATGGTTGTTAATTTCTTTTATACGCGCCTGTATCTGCTCCATTTCCTCGCGGGCTTTGTTAATGTCGTATAACGATATTCTGCGGATTGGTATGCGTAAAAGATGCTCAACATCGTCGTCTGTAATTTTTCGCGGTCCTATCTCTTTTAAGAACGGATTAAAGCCCGCAAGCACCGCGTCCTGCACTCCCTTTGCCGTCTTCATTTTTTCGATAGCTTTGTAAATTCGCTCTTCTATAAATATTCTTTCCAGAGTGCGCAGGTGCAGTTTGTCCAATAATTCCTTTTTTTCCAGTTCCAGTTCTTTTGTAAGAATTTTTACAAGCTGTTTCGCGTGGTATTTTATTATCTCCGTTACAGTCATCACGGCGGGAAGCCCGTTTTTAATTACCAAAAGATTTACTGAAATTGACTGCTCGCACTCTGTAAACGCGTAAAGCGCGTCTACGGTTTCCTGCGCGTATATGCCGCGGGCAAGTTTAATTTCTATTTCAACTTTATCCGTAGTAAAATCATTAATACCCAGGATTTTAATTCTTCCGTTCCTCGCGGCGGAGTCTATGCTGTTTATCAAACTTTCCGTGGTAGAGCCGAACGGAAGCTCGGTAATAAGTATGCGTTTTGGATCCGACGTGTCCATTTTTGCGCGCACTAAAACTTTCCCGTTTCCGTCCGCGTACTCTGAAACATCAACATAACCGCCTGTGGGAAAATCTGGGTAAAGCTCAAACTTTTTACCGGTAAGGCAGGCAATTTCCGCTTCCAATACTTCTATTACATTATGCGGCAGAATTTTTGTGGACATTCCGACAGCGATACCCTCAACGCCCATAACAAGAACCACGGGAATCTTCGCCGGGAAAAGAACGGGCTCCCTGTTTCTGCCGTCATAGGAATCAGCCCATGTTGTAAGTTTTGGATTGTAAAAAATGTCTTTCGCCAGAGGCGTTACACGACACTCAATATAGCGCGGGGCTGAGGCGTCGTCGCCTGTAAACAGGTTGCCGAAGTTTCCCTGTCTGTCGATAAAAAGTTCTTTGTTGGCAAGAACGACCAGCGCCGGGTTAATGGAAGCCTCGCCGTGGGGATGGTACTTCATGCAGTGACCTGTTACATTGGCGACTTTATGAAATTTACCGTCGTCCATTTCAAACAGCGAATGAAGAATGCGCCGCTGGACAGGCTTAAGACCGTCTTCAAGATCGGGGATAGCCCTGTCTTTAATTACATAAGAAGCGTACTCAAGAAAGTTTCGATCAAAAAGATTTTTTATAAAAGCCATTACTTAACAGTATAACAGAGAAGCTATACAGTCAATATTACTGCCCTACTTCTTCTTTTGAAAAACTCCGAATTTATAACCTAGTCCCAACTGAATACAATAACGCTTATATACAACTTTCCCGTCCAAAACAGAAGAATCAGAAAAATCCATTGAAAATCTTGGATCAATGACAAACATTCCTGTCCCGCTTCTGTCCTTTATGCCGAATTGAACGCCCGCAAACCACGAATAATTTGAAGGTTGAATTTTTCCCTTAATTGAATAATTCCACGCGGCTCCTCCATAGGGTTCCAGTGAATAATTACTGTCTATATTAAAATCAAATTTTAACGCTACAGGCGTTTCCAGTATAAAATCAGAAACATCTTCGGTACTCGTTGAAATATGCTCCTGAGTTATCTGTCCTCCCGCGGCAAGCGACATAAATCTTAAAAAATGAAATTCCACACCAAGCTTCGCGCCAAGACCAAGCAAATTGATCGCGTCATATCCGTCGTAATAAATTTTCGGCATCCATAACAGACTTGTTTCAAAATACAGCCATCTATCGCGGGAATCGCCGTGTTTAACAACAGTATCATTGGGTATATTGGAAAGTAAATCTTGTACAATAATAGAAACCAATTTGCCGACAGAAGCGTCGGTAACAAAAAAAAGCAGTTTCTTTTTTCCAAGAACCTCTCCTGTTCTGCTGTCCAGCATCTCCAATATAAAATAATACCCCTTTTCTTCCATCTGAGCTTTAATTTCCGAAGACGATGAACCGTCACCGCCTGTTGAATCTATAAAGTAAATATCTTCATTTTTTTCAATCGAAAAAAATTCGCGTCTGCCGGGAGAATTTTTTACGGGAGGAAACGCTTTTTCCGAAATAGCGCTGTAATTTCCTTTTTGATCGTCAGCCTGATCATGAACCGAATCTTTAACCGGTCCGCCGCCGACAGGCTCAATCGTCCCTTTAAAGACATAATCACTGCCGTCATGCGAATCTACGGCCATATGATGTTGAAAAAAAACTTCATAACCCAGTTGTTTATAAAAGTAATCATTATCTTTTTCCCTGCCGTATCCGGCTATGGGAGAAACATAGATTCTATATTCATTGGGTTTTTGTTCGGTTGTTTGACCAAAGAGTGAAAAACAAACGAGGAAAAACACCGTAAAAAAAGCAAACTTTCTCATACTATTATTTTAACTTTTATTGTCTAATATTTCAAATACTTTTACCTATTATCCGGCATCTTCTATTAAGTTTTTCATTATATATTCGCGTCTTTCAGGCGTATTTTTGCCCATGTAGAAATCCAGTACCTGCGGAACCTGTTTTAAGGTGTTTACGGAAACCGGCACTATCCGCATATCCTCCCCGATAAATTGCCCAAACTCCTTGGGGCTTATCTCCCCCAACCCTTTAAAACGGGTTATTTCGCACTGTGCGCCAAGTTCGGCGGCGGCTATATCGCGTTCTTTTTCCGTGTAACAGTAACGGGTCTCTTTTTTGGTGCGGACGCGGAACAGCGGCGTTTCCAGAATATAAACATGACCCGCCGTTATCAGTTCCTCAAAATAAGAGAGGAAGAAAGTTAATAAAAGGTTGCGGATGTGGAAACCGTCAAAGTCCGCGTCTGTGGCGATTACGATTCTCGCGTAGCGCAAGCCTTCGATATCGTTGTCAATGCCGAGAGCCATCATCATGTTAAAAAGTTCTTCGTTCTTGTAAATTGCGGCGCGTTTTTTGCCGTACACATTTTCCACCTTGCCGCGCAGAGCAAAAATAGCCTGAGTCATTACGTCGCGGCTTGAAACAATTGAACCCGCCGCGGAATCGCCTTCTGTGATAAAAATCGTAGATTCTTCCCCGTCCTGTCCGTCGTCAAGGTGGTATTTGCAGTCTTTTAACTTTGGAATTTTAAGGGCGATTTTTTTCGCCGCCTCGCGCGCCTCTTTTTTGACGGCGTTTAATTCCGTGCGCAGGGACTCGTTGGCTATTATTTTATGCTCCAATTTTTTGCCTGCTTCGGGATTTTTATGCAGCCAGTCTTCAACGGCGTTGCGCACTTCCTGCACAACCCATGCTCTTATGTCGGAATTGCCGAGTTTGTTTTTTGTCTGGCTTTCAAAGACGGGACTTTTTATTTTGATGGCGATTGCCGCCGTCGTCCCTTCCCGCACGTCTTCAGAGCGGTAGTCTTTTTTATAAAAAGTTTGAATCCCTTTTAGGAAACCTTCTTTAAAAGCGGATAAATGCGTTCCGCCGTCAGAGGTGTACTGTCCGTTTACAAACGAAAAATATTCCTCGCCGTAGTTATTGGTATGGGTAAACGCTATTTCCAAATGACCGTTAACCGAATGTTTACCCTTATAGTAGCCAAGAGAATACAATCCGTCGCTTCCCGTCTCTTCCTGCAATAAATCAAATAATCCTTTGTTGGATAAAAACTTCTTGCCGTTAAAAGCCAATGTAAGCCCGGCGTTAAGGTAGGCGTAATTCTGCACGCGCTTTTCTATAAACTCAGGATTAAAAACATAATCTTTAAAAATTTCAGGATCGGGAACAAATTCCACCATTGTCCCGTCTTTTAACGCTTCCTTCAATTTGCCCTTGCGTTCGCTCTTTAGTTTCCCTCTTTCAAAAATCGCCTCGGCAAATTCTCCGCTCCTTATCGCGACTACCCTAAAATGAACTGACAGCGCGTTAACCGCTTTTGTTCCCACTCCGTTAAGACCAACCGAAAACTGAAACACGTCGTCATTGTACTTAGCCCCGGTATTTATCACAGACACACATTCAACCAGTTTTCCAAGAGGGATACCGCGTCCGTAATCGCGCACTTTAACCATTGCTTTGCCGGGCTTATCAATATCTTTTACGACTGTCTCGATAAGTTTTCCGTTACCCATAATAAACTCATCAATGCCGTTGTCGATTACTTCTTTTAACAAAACATAAATACCGTCGTCGGGGTTTGACCCGTCGCCGAGCCGCCCTATGTACATTCCCGTTCTAAGCCTGATATGTTCCAGCGAGGACAGGGTTTTTATTTTTGATTCGTCATAAACAGGAGCTTTTACCGCCGCGGGTTTTGGCTGAGGTTTTTCAACTGCCGGTTTTGCCTTCGCTTTTGCGCTTACACTTGTTTTTGCATTTGTTTTCTTAACTTGTTTTTTAACCGGCATTTAACCGCCCTCTCCCTTTTTTACTACAGTTGTTTTTCCAATTCGCGGATATAATCTTCGCTTTCGCGGACGCTTCCTTCTAAATCTTCAATCGCTTTTTCAAGATCGACAATTTTATCTTTTTTATCTTCTATTGATTTTTTATATTTTTCAATTTTTGATTTTTCTTCGTCTATCGCAAGCGAAGCTTTAAGCTTAACTATGGCTTTTTCATTATCGGAAATAGATTGATTTAACTTTGCCGCCCTGCCGATAATTTCTCCGTCTTCGGCGGCAACAATGGTATCTATAAAATATTTTCTTTCGGGGGTAATGTCTTCGTCTATTCCCGCCGCCTGCGAACCGAATTTTCTGTACAATACGCCAAGCGCGGCTTTTACCTCGGTTATATGATTTATTACAAACTGAATTTGTTTTTGCGGATTACCGTCAATCCCGAAGGAAGCGGAAATAATACGCCTTTCATCTTTAAGCGCCGAATTCTCGTCGGCGGCGGTTTTTGAAATACCGCGCAAACGGTCAATTTCCGCGCGTATAGCGGCGACTTCTTCTTCTTCGCCTGCGGAATCACGGTTACTGTAGCGCTCGCCGACGCTCAAATAAAGCTGTTCCTGGCTTTCCTGCGCTTTGGACAGGAAGGATTTTAACACAAGCCCCTGGGCGCTTTTGCCTATCCATGAAAAAACATTGCCGCCTTCTTTGTTGTCCAGTTCGCTGATACGGGTTTCAAGCGACTCCTGTTTGCTTTTTAACGCGTCGGCTTGATCTTTAAAAAGAGAGGTATAATCGTCATAGGCGTTGTTTTCAAGAAGAGCTTTGCCAAGTTTACGGTAAAAAACCGCCATTTCTTTTGCCCGGTCTCTTTCCTCGTTTTCCGCGGTTTCAATCGCTTCTTCCAATTCTTTATAACGGCGGTTCTTTTCTTCTATTTTGCTTATTGCGGTATTGGATTCGGCTATATCTTTTAAGTAGACCTTGTACTGGAGTATATCCTCAAAATCGGCGTTCATTTCCTTTATGCGGGAATAAAGGGTTTCGCCGAATTTTTCTAACAGAGTATCAAGGGAAAACCGGCTTTCCAGATTATTTTTTGTAAGGTCGTCTATTCGCTTTTTTCTATCATCCATACTATTATAATAAGCAATTTTTCAGGAATATGGAATAGGGCAATTTGGCTCATCCAACAAATCAAATGACACAATCAACGCAATCGTCTATGGCAATAACAAGTTTGTAGCTGTTGGAGAATATTATTATGTTTCTCAAAATGGCAAAATTGCGTATTTATCGGACAAATAACCGGCAACGCGGAGTACCAGTCACCAATTTTTGATGACTGGCACTACGCAGACCCGATCCCAACCTGCCGCAAACTTGTGCGCACTCCACACATTAATTCATGGAGTTTTGCCAAACACAAGCCATTATAAAAAAACATAGAGTTTTACCAAAGGCAAAAATGGCAATAAAGGCTGTAATTTGCCCTTTGGCAAAACTCCTAAGCAATCCGCCGAAGGCGGATTGCACTTGATTAATAGGCGTATTTTATTGTATAAATAGCACATAGGAAGTAAATTTCCAAAAACAGGAGTTATTATGAAATTAAACGATTTAAAACACGCCGGACTGAAAAAATGGGTTGAGGACGCTGTAGCGCTTATGACCCCGGATTCAGTAGTAGTCTGCGACGGCAGCAAGACTGAATATGAAAGCCTTATTAAAGTTACGGTTGACGCCGGACTTGGCGTCCAGTTGAATCCCAAAAAGAGACCGGGCAGTTACTGGTTCCGTTCCGATCCTTCGGATGTGGCAAGGGCGGAAAGCCGCACTTTTATCGCCAGTAAAGAAAAGGACAACGCAGGTCCTACCAATAACTGGGCAGATCCCGCCAAATTAAAAGATGAAATGAAAGCATTGTACAATGGCTGTATGAAAGGACGCACAATGTACGTTATACCCTTCTCCATGGGACCTGTCGGCTCCAATATTGCCAAAATCGGCGTTGAAATTACCGACAGCCCATACGTTGTGTTTAATATGCACATAATGACAAGGGTTGGTAAAAAAGTATTGGACGTACTGGGAAAAGACGGATTCTTTGTACCCTGTCTCCATTCAATAGCTAAACCGCTGAAACCCGGCGAAAAAGACACAAGCTGGCCCTGCGAGCCCGATGTCAATAAAAAATACATCAGCCACTTCCCCGACACCTATGAGATTTGGTCTTACGGTTCAGGCTACGGCGGAAACGCCCTCCTCGGCAAAAAATGTCTCGCCCTGCGTATCGCGTCCGTTCTCGCAAGAGACGAAGGCTGGCTCGCCGAGCATATGCTCATTCTTAAACTTACCAATCCCAAGGGAAAAGTTAAGTACGTTACAGGCGCTCTTCCGTCGGCGTGCGGAAAGACAAACCTCGCCATGCTGATCCCGACTCTTCCCGGCTGGAAAGTAGAGACAATCGGCGATGACATTGCGTGGATGAAATTCGGCAAAGACGGCAGACTTTACGCGATTAACCCCGAAGCCGGATTCTTCGGCGTTGCGCCCGGAACAAGCAATCAATCAAACAAGAGCGCTATGGACTCAATCAGAAAGAATACGATTTTTACAAATACCGGTCTTACCGAAGACGGAGATATCTGGTGGGAACAGATAGGCTACGGCGCTCCGGGCGAAACCATCATCAACTGGAAAGGCGAAAAGAAACCCGCGCCCCAAACAGACAAGGCTGTTAAAGGCGAGGAAATCGCCCACCCCAACGCGCGCTTTACGGTTCCCGCTTCTCAATGCCCCGTAATAGCGAAGGAATGGCAAGACCCCAAAGGCGTGCCAATCAGCGCGTTCTTGTTCGGCGGCAGAAGAGCCACGACAATTCCATTGGTAAACCAGAGCAAGGACTGGATTCACGGCGTATTCATGGGATCAATCACAGGTTCTGAAATTACAGCCGCGGCTCTTGACCTTAAAGCGGGCGATGTCCGCCGCGATCCTTTCGCCATGTTACCCTTCTGCGGTTACCACATGGGCGATTATTTCGCGCACTGGCTTAAACTCGGCAAGAAAGCGAAAGACGAAGGCAACGGCGACAAACTACCCAAAATCTTCTTTGTTAACTGGTTCCGCAAAGATAAAGACGGACATTTCATGTGGCCCGGTTACGGCGAAAACAGCCGCGTCCTCGCGTGGATGTTTGACCGCTGCGACGGCAAAGACAACTTCATTGAAACGCCAATCGGCAACCTGCCCAAACCGGGAAGCATTGAGCCGCCCGCCGGAGTAAACGACGAAACAATGGCAGAGCTTATCAAAATTGACGTTGAAGGCTGGAAGAAAGAAATTTCCGATGTCAGAGGTAATCATTATGCCAAGTTTGGCGACAAACTTCCCAAAGACCTGTACACACAACTCGACATAATGGAAAAAGGGTTAAATAGCTAGTTTTCAACCACGAACCACACGAACCGCGTACCTTCGGTACGCTTGCGAACTTTTTGAACATATCTTGTCGCTGTTCGTGTTGGTTTGTGTTGGTTCGTGGTAAAATATTCTATACTAATACTTGCCATCCTTATGAATAAGATACTAAAAGAAAAAATCAAGGAAGCGTTTTATTCAGTGCTTCCAATTACAGTTATTGTCCTCCTTGTCAGCGTGACCCTCACGTCGCTGCCGTCGGGAACTGTCCTTATGTTCCTTGCCGGAGCCGCCATGCTGATAGTGGGGATGGGTTTTTTTACATTGGGCGCGGATATGGCAATGATGCAGATGGGAGAGGGCGTCGGCGTCCACCTTACAAAAAGCTCCAAGCTCCTTATGATAATCATAATAACTTTTATCATCGGGCTTATTATTACAATCGCCGAACCTGATTTACAGGTGCTTGCGAGGGAAGTTCCGTCCATTCCGAGTATGAGCCTTATAATGACAGTTTCCGTCGGGGTAGGCATCTTTCTTGTAATCGCGGTATTACGCTCGCTTTTAAAAATACGGCTCTCATTACTGTTGGTCATTTTTTACCTTATTACTTTTACAGTGGCGTACTTTACCCCGATAACCTTTGTTCCCGTCGCGTTTGATTCAGGCGGGGTTACAACAGGTCCGATTACAGTTCCTTTTATTCTGGCAATGGGAGCCGGTATTGCGTCAATCCGCAGTGATAAAGACTCTATGGACGACAGTTTTGGTCTGGTAGCGTTATGCAGTGTGGGACCAATTCTTGCGGTGCTTTTGCTTGGTATTTTTTACAAACCCGAAGCCGTAGAAATGGAAAAATTTATTCTTCAGGAAGCGCAAACTTCGCGCGATGTGGCGCATTATTTTATCAAAGAACTGCCAAACTTTTTTAAAGATGTAGCTTACGCTTTGAGCGCCATTGTTCTGTTTTTTGTCGTATTTCAATTATTTACACGCAGATACCACCGCCGTCAGCTTGTCCGTATCGCGGTAGGTTTTGTTTATACATTGATAGGGCTTGTAATATTTTTAACCGGCGTAAACGTCGGCTTTATTCCCGTAGGAGAACTTTTAGGTTCCCAGCTTGCGGCTTCGGAATTTAAATGGATATTAATTCCGCTGGGAATCGTCATCGGTTACTATATCGTCGCCGCGGAACCCGCGGTACATGTGCTGAACAAACAGGTAGAAGAAATATCTTCAGGCGCAATCACCGTAAAAATGATGAGCCGCGGTCTAGCGATTGGAATGGCGGCGGCTCTTGCCATTACCATGACAAGAATTCTTTTGCATATCCCAATTGAGTGGATTTTAATCCCCGGTTATTCTCTTGCCCTTGGGCTTACTTTTTTTGTTCCGCGTATTTTTACAGGTATCGCTTTTGATTCAGGCGGCGTATGCTCCGGTCCCATGAGTACTACTTTTTTACTGCCGTTTGCCATAGGCGCGTGCGAAGGTTTAAAGGGAAATATAATGGTAGAAGCATTCGGCATTGTCGCCGTTATAGCGATGACTCCGCTCATTGTAATTCAAGTAATGGGGCTTATCTATAAAGTTAAGACGGCGGAAGCCGCGGAAATGACAGTTATGCAAACAAGAGCGATTACTTCTGCGGACGGCGCTGTTATTGATTGGGGAAAAATTCATATTTACGGGGAGGCTGAATAAATGGCAAAAAAATCCCTGTTAGAAAAAATCTTTTCCGGCGGAAGATCATCTGAAAAGCAGGTGGAAAAAAAACAGCAGAATGTTCCAAAGCTTAAATTTGTATTTTTTATAGTTGACTGGCACAGCGCGAATATTGTTTCCGACGTTTGCTCGGAAGAAAACGTGCGCTTCCATTTTACCAGCCTTGGAGAAGGAACAGCTTCCTCGGAAGTTCTTGATCTTTTGGGTATTGGTTCCAGTGAAAAAGCCGTTATCACCTGTCTGGAGCAGGAAGTAGGCGTACCGTTACTAATGAAGGAAGTGCGAAAAAAACTAAAAAATTTCGGACCGGGAGCGGGAATCGCGTTTTCTGTTCCTCTTTCCGCGATTAACGATCCTATTCTGCTTATTTTTAAACAAAGTATTTTAAAAAACGAAAAAATTACCGCTGAAGATATAAAAAGCGAAGGAGAAAATATGGCTGATAATTATTCCCACGACCTTATCATCTCTATTATTAATCAAGGATTTAGCGATGAATTAATGAATACGGCAAAAGAAGCCGGAGCCACAGGCGGGACAATAATACACTCGCGCGGGACTGCGCACAGGGGAGCCGTAAAAGTCTTTGGCGTTTCCGTTCAGGACGAAAAAGAATTAATCCTCATTTTAACCGAACGCAAAAACAAAGAAAAAATTATGCGCTCCATTTGCGAAGCCCACGGTCTTAACAGTAAAGCCCAGGGACTTATTTTCTCCGTCCCTGTGGATAATGTAGTGGGACTAAACGCGGATTAATTATTCCACAAGGATTTTAAACATGGGGCTTTCCGCACCGCTCACGGAATAAAATTAGTAAATAGAAAATGTTCATCCGGGCAGATGATTAAATTTACAGCAACACTATCTTCTGCGCGATTAATTTAGCCAAATAGAAACGTGAATCCAAATCTGCGGCGCCGTCGTCAAGAAAAGTCTGAAACTCTGCGGAAAATGATTCGGGCAGAACGGGTAACTCGCATACCTGTTTAAAATAAGCGCGATGCGAAGGTTCAAAACGTTTATTAATGCAAAAGAGCGTAAGACACGCGTTTTTTATAAATCCGGCGGAAGCGATAAGATAATGAAATTTATCGTTCTGAAAACATGCGGCTCCCAAATCTGATAAAAAATGCTCCATTTTTAATTGAACTGTGCTTCTCATCTCTACCCAAAATTGCTCGTCGATATTTTCAAGTTTTTTTCTTACGTCATGTATCCATTTAGAACGAGAAAAAACAATTTCACAATTTGCCAGACGGTAAAAACCGTAAGTTCCCGAATCTTTTATAAACCACAATGATTCATGATTAGAACAGGCTATTTTAATGATCTCATCGATTTTTTTTGTTTTCTTAAATTCCAGCCGGACGGGAATATCGCCTATCAGAAAACGGTCTTTTTCATTTATCCCCGCGCTTTCAAAAGCGGCTACATCGTCTCCGTATTGACGGCAGCGTTCTTCCGCTTTTGGAATAGAACCGTTACAAAACACGTCAAGAATCAGGGCAAAGTACGGATCCAGCGTATCGGGTTCAGCCGCCTCATTCAAAGTAATACACTCCACACCCTTCCATGCCGAAAGAATTTCCATAAATCTTTCTACAAGTATTTTAGTCTTATACTTCATTGCAATTCTCCGTTATACTGATAGTATATCATGGAATAACGATTATGAAAACTGAAAAAACGCGAACGCATAAATTTTTAGTTCTTGTCCCTCATAGGGATATAAGGATTGAACTGCAAAAAAACTGCGATTCGGCGATTAACGCCGGACTTGCAAATGCGTATACTTTTCCGCGCGTAACGCCGTTGGCTTCTCTTTCACGGGCGTTAGAAGACGACGAATTAAAACAAATTGCCCGTTCCCTGCGAAAAAAAATCGGAAAAAATAAAATATTCTTGCAAAACGACGCTGTTACATCTTTTCCCTGCGATGAAAAAAATTTAACTCTCTTTGGTCCCCGCTTGGATATTGATATACATCAGGATTTTTTTAAGAACGTAAGTAAAAAAATAAATTATATTTTCCCTTCTTTTGTAATAGGTTGTTTTTTAAAACCGGAAAATAATACAAAGCTCAATGTCCTTTGTGAAAATGCGCAAAAAAAATTGGGATTCACAGCGGCGGCGGTCGCAAATATGCACTGGAGATCTTTACAAATAAACGGTGAAATTTGCTATAAGTGGAAAATAGGAAAACTTTTCTGGCTGCCGCGTCCTCAGGCGGATAGAGAATTAAAATAACTTTACAAGCCATGTAGTAAGCCAAGGCAGATATGTAACAAGAAGCACAACCACTAAACGGACAAGCAAGAAGGGAGAAACATAACTGCATATTTGCATAAACGGTTTATTAAAACGATAACTTGCAAGGAAAAGATTCATTCCCACAGGAGGGGTAAGGAATCCCGCCTCAAGATTTATAACAAAGATGATTCCAAGATGAACAGGATCGATGCCGTAGGCGCATCCCAGCGGAACAATGAGCGGAAGGAAAACAAGTATCGCGGAAAAAATATCCATGATACAGCCAAGCACAAGCAAAGCAAGGTTTAACAGCAGTAAAAAAACATATTTTGATTTTACAGCGCCCTGCATCCAGAAAGAAAAACTTTCGGGAACACCGGAATCAATAAACGCGTAGGATAGGGCTTTTGCCATCGCCAGAATAGCCAGAATTCCGCCGATTATCGGAACAGCCTTAAAGAAAACTTTTGGGATATCCTTAAACAAAATATCTTTTTTAATAAAGACTTCCACAATTACCACATAAATAACCGATACCGCGCTTACCTCTATTAAAGAAAGGAACCCTGAGAAAAATCCTGATACAAGTATTATAGGCAGTAAAATTTCAAAAAGAGAGTCTTTTAATGAATTAAGCGCGTCTTTGCCGATAAATTTTTCCGTTTGAAATTTTACTTTTGAAGAAAGAATAAAACCGGCAACAATCGTGGCTAACACCAGAATAAGTCCGGGTATTACAGCTCCGATAAAATAATGAATAATAGTATTCTCTATCGGTAAATTCATAAAATGCAAAATTGTATTGGTTGACGAAGCTACAAGTATAATAGGCAGACTTGGAGGGAACATTAATCCTATACCGCCTGCGGATGTTAAAAGCCCTATGGAAAAACGTTCTGAATAATTATTTTCACTTAAAATAATTAAAAGTATCCCGCCCAGAGCAAGAATAGTTACTCCGGACGCTCCTGTAAAAGAAGTAAAAAACGCGCAGATAATAACGGCGGCGATAATAATACCGCCGGGCATCCAGCCAAAAAATATTTTAAAAGCTTTTACAAGCCTCTCTCCCGCCTTGCTTTCCGAAAGGAAAAAACCGGTCAGGGTGAACAGGGGTATCGCGATTAAATCCGCGTCGGTAAGAGCCGAAAAAATCTGTATTATCGCCGTTTCAGGTTCGCGCCCGGAAGACTGAAGCATAATCAGGGCGATACCGCCGATTGCCGCAAAAACCGGTATACCGGCAAGTCCGGCAAGAACTAACAAAATAATTACTGGAACGTTAATAACCAGCGCAATGTCGTATAGATAATTAACCCATGAAAAAAAAGGTTCAGGCGGCTCGAACCTCCAAATAATCTTCGCGATAGCGGGTAATGCGGATAAACTGCCAAGCAAAAACGCCGCAATCGCGAAAATTTTATCGCGGAGGCTTTGGAGTTTTAACGCAAATCGAATGGCTATTACAAAAAAACCAAGAGGCATTGCAATAGCGAAAACTTTATCTTTTATAAAACCAATCATTTTGCCCGGCATGGCGAATTTAATGTAACAAATGCTATCCCATGCCAGGATACTTAACAGAAAAACAGAAATTATCGTACATATAAAAATAAGTGTCTTTTTTATCTTGTCATTCTTAATGTATTGAACCGCGGTAATTGAAATATGCTCGCCGGACTTTGACGTAAGCATCGCCGCAAAAAAACCAACCAGTAAAAAAATGTGGATTATTATCGCGTTTGAACCGGGTATTGTAAGATCAAACTTATTTAATATCAATTCAAGAAAAGGAATTAACGCAAGAAGAGAAAGAGAGCCAAAACAAATTATATTTTCAAGCCATGATAATTTAAATTCATTCTTAAACCACAAAAAAGTCTTTTTGACGCAGTTTTCACTCTTACCGTTCATAGTGTTTATTTTCCGCTTCTTGCCTTTTCCAGTATACTATTCATCTGGTTGTATAATTCGCGATCAAAAATAGGACCGACAATTGAAGGTAAATTATTCTTTACTTCATTACTCCACAAATCCTGCTGAGCTTTGGTCAGTTTATTTATGCTAAGTCCATCCTTGCCCATTGCGGTAATAGCGTTTGCTTCTGTTTTCACCACTGAAGCGTCAAACTCATCCGCTACTTTGCGGGTAGCTTTTATTATTTCCTGTTGACTGGACGGACTTAATTTATTCCATGTAACGCGGTTCATGACAATTGCGCCCATAATTGGAGCAATGGGTAATTCAAGCATGTGGTTTAAACTTTTGTGTAACTGCATGGGAGCGACTACCGCAGGAATAATATAGATGGCATTAATAGCGTTACTTGCAAGCTTGGTTCCGGTAGATACCATATCGGTCTCTACAAGTTGGAATCCCATTACCCTGAATACGGTATTCATATCCTTTAGATCGGGACTTGTCGCAAGTTTCTGTTTCCGAAGATCATCAGGCGTTAATACTTTTTCTTTGGAAAAAATGTAAACCCATCCGCCTTTTGACCATGAGATAACAACATAATCGCTCTTAACGCGGCTGGTAATAACCGGCAGCATGTTTTCAAGCACAAGTTCAAATTCATCTTCATTCCTGATTATAAACGGGATGCTTAAATTCATTACTGCGGGGCAAATTTCCGAGACTCCGGCGGAAGTAAAAACAGCCACTTGAATAGCGTCGCTGGAAAGAGAAGAAAGCATCCTGCCTTCACTGCCCTCCCGCCCGTCATGACTGACAATTACACGAACCTGATTTTGAGTTACTTTTTCCCAATCAGCGGCAAGACGATCAAGCGCCCTGCCCCAATCAGAACTTCGCGGTAAAGGAGACGCAATCCTGATATTAACGACATCCCCTCTGGCGCTGCCGCGCTGGGCATAAACTATGCCAAGCGAGAAAATGAAAAAAATTATTAAAATAAAAAAAACCGTTCTTTTAATCATTTACTACTCCCTATTTATATTATATCAATAATCGTCCGGAATTGGAAGAAAAGAGAAATATATCCACGCGTTTTCAAGAAGCCAGCGCGCTTTCTTCTGCGTGATGATATTTACAAGCCGCGTTGAAGTATCTTTATTTGGATCGATAGCTATGGCTTTTTCAAGATTATCTTTAAAAGCGTCATAATTTTGAGCCGGAACGCAGACGGCTTGAGCGTAAGAAACATACGCGCCGGCGGAATTTCCGCCTGTTTTTTCAAGCGCCAGTTTATAATGATATTCCGCGCGTTCCATGTCCCCGCCCAATAATTCAGGCAGAGAAGCGTAATAAAGAATAAAAAATTCATCTAAAGCGGCTTTACTGTAGTTCGGGTCAAGCTCATAAGCTCTTTGAATCATTGCGCTCCATTGGGGTATATTGGCGCTTAATTCATAATCAAGTATGTCGATGGAATACGCTGAAAGACCGCCCGCTACAGCCCAGTATAAAAGACTTACATCTGTTTTTTTACATTTTTGCAGTAAAGGCTGTATTGTGCCTTTTTCCACAGTGGCTTTTTTAAAACCGGGAAACTTTTTCTCAAGAGCGTCGTAAAGTATTCCGTACCCGCGAAGATACAACTGCTTTGACCGCTTTAACGCCGCTTCTCTCGCTTCCCATTCGCTCCTTGGAAGCATTTCCGCAGGTTCCTGCACAAAGGCGTTGGCATACATTACAAAAAGAGAGCCTGTGGTTAACATAAGCCCCTGATGGTCAGGATTCGCGGAAAGCAGGGACTCATACATTTTTATCGCAAAGGGGATAGAATCCCCAACCAGTTGAGGATCGGGGTCTCCTGTAAAAACGTCGGAACTGCCTTCGCCTGTCAGAGCGTCGGCTACCGCGTTCATTGCCAATTTGTTAATTGAACAGGAAGAAAGAGCGGTAAAACAGACCAGAGTTACAGTAAATATGATTATTCGCACTCTCAAAATAAGCTCCAATTTTAGGATCCGACATTAATACGCCGCTTATCCCCATTATAACACATATTTTCTATAAAAACAGGCTAAAAACAGGTATTTCCTAGTCCCCTATAACCGCCCGTATGTCTTTCTTGATAGCGTCCAATTTACGTACAACTTCGGTTTTTGCCCCTTCCAGCCCGCCTGAGCCGACTTCGGCGCAGCAGGTCGCGTAAAACTTAATCTTCGGCTCCGTGCCGCTCGGGCGCGCGCTTACGATAGTTCCGTCCGCAAGGAAGAACTGCAATACGTCGCTTGGCGCAAGACCGTCCGCGCCGTTTTTAATATCGCGTACTTTCGCAACATTTATGCCGCCCAGAGTTTTCGGCGGATTTTTGCGGTATTCTTCCATTATTCCGTTCATTATAGAAGGTCCTTCCGGTCCCTTAAAATATTTTGAAATTCCCAATTCCTGCCAGTAACCGCAAACGGCATAAAGATCATCAAGGCGGTCAAGAAGTGATTTTCCCTTACTGCGCCAGTAGAGGGTCATTTCGGCGGTTAACGCCGCGGCGGAAACTCCGTCCTTGTCGCGGACTTCCGTCTCTACGTTGTAGCCGTAACTTTCTTCAGTTCCGAAAACATAGGTTTTGCCTCCAAGCTCGCCGTGTTCCCACTTGCGCATAACATCGGCAATCCATTTAAAACCTGTAAGACACTCCTGACACTCGCCGCCGTAATATTCGGCGACTTTTTTCTGCATTCCGGTGGTAACAATGGAGTTAACCATAGCGGCGTTCTTGGGAAGTTTTCCCAATTCTTTAAGCGACAGGAAAATATAATCGGCAAGCAGAACGCCCATTTGGTTTCCGGTAATCAGCGTAAAACCGCCCGACTTGTTCGGAACTGCAATACCAAAACGGTCGGCGTCGGGGTCTGTCGCCATTACTACGTCGGCTTTTTCTTTTGCGCCGAGTTTAATCGCCATTTCCAGCGCGGCGGCTTCTTCGGGATTGGGGAATGATACTGTTGGGAAATCACCATTGCCTTCGCGCTGTTCGGGAACCGTAATCACTTTTAAGCCAAGGTCGCCTAAAACTTTTTCTACATGATACGCGCCTGTACCATGCAGGGGGGTGTAAACTATTTTTACTTCTCCCGCTTTTTCTTTAATCAGAGCGGGTCTGAAAAGGCGCGACTTGACCATCGCCTGATACGGCTCGTCAATTTCTTTGTCAATTATTTCTAAAAGTCCTTTGTCCAGCGCCTCTTGTTTTGAAATTTCTTTTATATCTTTTACCTTGTTTACTTCTTCGATAATGCCGACGTCATGCGGAGGTATAACCTGAGAGCCGTCGTTCCAGTACGCCTTGTAGCCGTTGTACTGAGGCGGGTTGTGGCTTGCGGTTACAACTATGCCCGTATCACAGCCAAGATGGCGGATGGCAAAGGACAATTCCGGCGTGGGACGCAGTGACGAAAATAAATATGTCTTTATGCCGTTAGCCGCAAAAATAAGGGCGCAGGCTTCGGAAAATTCCGCCGAATAGTGGCGGCTGTCAAAGGCGATTACCGCTTTTAACTCGCCGCTTTTTGCGGCTTTTTGGGGAAATGTTTTTATAAGGTAGGTTGCAAGCCCCTGAGTGGCGCTTTTTACCACAAGGGTATTCATGCGGTTGTAGCCGCCGCCGATTACTCCGCGAAGACCGCCGGTGCCGAATTCCAGATTTTGATAAAAACGGTCTTCAAGTTCCTTCTGCGCGGCTTCCCCTCCGTCATTCAGAAGTTTTTCCACTTCCTGTTTAAAGGACGCGTCCTTTTCCCTGGAAATATAATCTTTCGCCCTTTCAATAATATTTTGGTTCATTTTTTGCTCCTTATTTAATAATTTTTCTTTTTATGTCTTACTTAAATATACAGTATTATACTATAATATATAAAAATAGTCTATTTTTATAGAGGGGCATACCCCCCACGCGGGGGGTATGCCGTATTAGAGGAGGTTAGCGTGTCTATATCGTTATTTGGGCGGTCTTTGCTTACACTTTTGGATTTTTCTCCGGAGGAGATTCAATATCTATTGAAGCTTTCCATGCAAGTTAAAACAGAGGCAAAAAAAGGAAAAAAATTCAAGCGTTTTGAGGGGAAAACTCTCGCCATGCTTTTTGAAAAACGCTCCACCCGCACAAGATGTGCTTTTGAGACCGCTTTCGGCGAAGAAGGCGGACACCCGGTTTTCCTTTCCGGCGCGGATATTCATCTTGGCGTAAAAGAGGAGTTAAAAGACACAGCCCGCGTTTTCGGGAGAATGTTCAGCGCCATTCAGTTCCGGGGTTTTAAACAGAAAACTGTTGAAACGCTGGCGGAATACTCCGGGGTTCCCGTTTACAACGGACTGACAGACCTTTACCACCCCACTCAAGCCTTGGCGGATTTTTTAACCTTACAGGAAAATTTTGGCGAAGTAAAAGGGCGGACTCTTTGCTATGTAGGCGACGGACGCAATAATGTCGCAAGATCATTGATGATAATCTGCGCCAAACTTGGAACAAATTTTACGGTTATAACGCCGCCTGAGCTTAACGCCGACAGCGAACTTTTGCAAAAGTGCAATACGCTGGCAAAGACATCGGGCGCGATAATAAAAGTTACTCCCGATATTTCCGCCGTTCTGGGCGCGGACGCCCTATACACCGACGTATGGACATCGATGGGTGAGGAAGATCAAAAGGAAGAGCGGGTGAGGCTTTTAAGTCCGTATCAGGTTAACCAAAAATTGATGAATATGACCTGCAAGAGCGATACTATTTTCCTTCACTGCCTGCCCGCCGTTAAGGGCGAGGAAGTTACAGCCGACGTGATTGAAGGACCGCAAAGCAGGGCGTGGGATGAGGCTGAAAACCGCAAACATACAATAAAAGCGGTAATGCTTGCGACATTGGTAAAATAAACCGTAGGAAAAAATGACAGAAACGTCTTTTAAAATTTATACTGACGGCGGCTGCTCCGGCAACCCGGGACCGGGCGGCTGGGCGTATGTCATGGTGCAGCAGACTTTTCAGGGCGAACAGGTAATCGCAAAAGACAAAGGCTCTGAAAAAGACACAACCAACAACAGAATGGAATTAACCGCCGTGATTATGGCGTTACGCGCGCTTAAAACAATGACAAACGTACCGCGTCAGGCGGCAGTATTAACAGACTCCCAGTATGTGCAAAAGGGCATTACAGACTGGATACGCAACTGGAAGCGTAACGCGTGGAGAACCGCCGATAAAAAACCGGTAAAAAATCAGGACTTATGGATGGAGTTGGATTCCCTCGCGAATGAATTCCCTCTTAAGTGGGAATGGGTAAAGGGACACGCGGGTAACGAATACAATGAAATGTGCGACGCGATGACTCAGGAAGCCATCGCGCTTGTTTAGTCATTGTTTATTCAATAGAGATAATTTTTACATTTTTTAATTCGCGTTTTGTACCAGCGGATGTGCCATTGGCAAAAAATAATTCCTTAACTGTTTCTTCGCCTTCCACCGTTACTGTTTTGTACTGTAAATCTTGGAATTTTTTCATTTCATCTTTTGCGATATACCACGACGTTTGCGAATTCCTTATTTGCAGTTCAGGAAAATTAGCATTACCGACAAGGCGCACAACTCCCGTTACTTGAACAACAGGAACCTTGCCGCTGTCTTTCTCTTCTGCGCCAAGCGCTGATAAAGACGCGGCAAAACATAAAAATAGCACAAGAAAAAAATTTTTATTCATTTACAAAACCCCTTCTTACTGTTGATCTGTCAACTTTAATGCTATTATCGCTTTTACCAATATGCCCGATATTGTTTATGTTTCTATTCAGGAAATAACTCGCGTCAACTTTGTACGATTCAGGAAATTCATATGAGTCTATTTGCAAAGAAGCGCTGCCTGAAGATATTGAAATATCCGCGGCAATACCGGTTGTATCGCCCTTTGCGGTTTTGCCTCCCATATTTGTATCAGAATTGTATGTAAGCCGCGCGCCATTTACAAAACCGGTTTTTTCATTTGGTTCTCCGCTACCATAATTTAAACCTGCATATTTTATTTTACCGGATGGCTTCGGTACAGACTCTGCAACTTTAGTTTTACTGTAAACGCCTTCTCCCGGAAAGAGATCCACAGTGTACTTCTTTTCGGGAAACATTGGAGCTTTTATATTTTTCAATACGGGATCATTCTTGTAACCATACCTACTGCTTTGATCATTTGTGTAATTCGCCGCAAACCAGTCTCTAAGCAGTAATGACCAATTATTATCATAAATGTCGTCTATCATTTCTGCCGCAACAGTTGTTACCGCTTCGTAATCATAATGCGGTGATGATATAATACTATAATAAATATCAGGATTATTGTCGGATTGAAGTCTTAACCACTGGAAAAAAAGATAAACGGTCGTATAATCATCAAGACTCGCTCGTTTTGTATCTTGATGATTACCCCAGACATAAAAATTGTTACCTTCTTTTAACAATCCTGACTGGGAGTCACTATTATAATATTTCCAGCGTTGTTCAGGATGCGTTTTTGAATATAACCACTCCGCGGCTGATGAAAGTCCTTCGTCAATCCATATATCCATATAGTCTTCTCTGAATACAGTAGAAAACACCCAATTCATAAGGTGCTGCATTTCATGGGTAAGAGTTTCATTGGACGAGGCGGAGCCGAGAACAGAAGGATAAGTATCCAAACATATCATATCAAGTTCATTTGAGTATCTAAGATCAGGATCATTTGGAACGTTTTTATATAAATTTATTGGAGTAAAGTATCCGCCAACATAAGAATCGCCCTTAGTTTTATAACCGTCTTTAATATCCAAAAGAAGAATGGTTAATTTAGCTTCTTTTTTCCCCGTAGCTTTCCAATGGGCAAATTCCATAGTATTAATCATTCCAACTCCGGGAACATTAAATTCGTCCCCAAAAGTTTCCATCATTTTTTCGTAAACAATATTTTTATACTTTTCCGCCATCTCATTTGCCGTTGTTTCAGATACACCGCTTCCTTCTTCTACCCAAACCACACACCTTGAGTTTTCAGCAAGCTTCTCCGCGTTAATTTGGTAAAATTTCTTTGTGTCAAAATTTTGAACCCAAAATTGACCTTTCTCCCATTCTTTGTCGACAGGATTACAACCTGTAATGGCAAAAATAAAAAATACTGTCATTAAAATAAAAATAAGTTTCTTCATGTTTTCTCCTCCCTATAATATACATCAAAAATTTGAATTTATTGCGCTCCGTGGCAAAATTTATACTTTTTTCCGCTGCCGCAGGGGCATGGGTCGTTACGACCGACTTTGGGCTGCCCCCGCACTACAGTCGCGCCGTCGGGACGGCTTGCCCTTTGCATGGGACTAGCGGCGCCCTGTCCCGCGGAACTGCCCGCAAAAGAGCCGATACTGCTGTGGCTTGCAGAGTGAGCGCCTATGGAGCGGCTTACAGGTCTTCGCGGTCCCCCTTCCGTGACTTGAATGCGTACCAAATGAAGGCGGGAAGCGATTTCCTGCCTGATATCTTCTATCATGCCCTCAAAAATCTGGAAACCTTCTACTTTATACTCTGTAAGCGGGTTTTTTTGCGCATAGTGGCGCAGATATACGGCTTCGCGCAGGGCTTCCATGTTTTCAAGGTGATCCAGCCATTTACTGTCTACCGCGTTCAGGTAATTATTGCGGATAAACAAGTTAAAGTACTCATGACCGATAAGAGCTTCTTTGTCGATTAAATCCTTTTCAAGATCTTCGATTATACGCTTTTCCAGCGTTTCGGAATTTTTATATTCTTTGCTTTCGGGATCGACAGCAAGGGAATAGCCGAACTTTGTGCGGAGTTTTTCCGTTAAATCTTTATACGCCTCGCTTTGATCGCTCCTTGAAGCCTGATTAAACTCATCAATATAGTCTCCGATAATATCTTCGCTAGCGTCGTTTACGCGTTTTTTTAAATCATTATCAATAAGTATCGCGTCGCGCTGTTCATAAATAAATTTACGCTGTTGGTTTAATACGTCGTCATATTCCAAAAGGTGTTTGCGGATTTCAAAGTTGCGCTCCTCTACTTTCTTCTGGGCGTTTTCTATGCTTTTATTTAACATCGGGTGGTAAATAGCGTCTCCGCCCGTCATGCCTATTTTCGCCATGATGTTTTTCATGCGATCTCCGCCGAATAAGCGCATAAGTTCGTCGTCCATGGAAATGAAAAATTTGCTCTTTCCGGGATCGCCCTGCCGCCCTGATCGCCCGCGAAGCTGATTATCAATACGGCGGCTTTCATGCCGTTCTGTTCCTATTACATAAAGTCCGCCGAGGGATTTTACTTCTTCATAATCGTTTTTCCACTTTTCAAGTTCTTCCTTGTAAATTGCCGCATACTGCTCCTGCGGCGCGTTTGTTCCCGCGCGTCTTCTCGCGCGATGTTCGGGATTCCCCCCAAGTTTAATATCCGTTCCGCGACCCGCCATGTTAGTCGCGATTGTAACGGAGCCTTTTGCGCCCGCTTCCGAAATAATCAGCGCCTCGCGCGCGTGGTTCTTTGCGTTTAACACTTCGTGACGGACTCCCCTGCGCGTCAGCAGGGAGGAAATTTTCTCGGACTTCTCAATGGAAACCGTCCCGACAAGCATTGGTTGTCCTCTTTTATTCGCTTCGGAAATTTCATCGCATAACGCCTTGTATTTATCGGTTTCATCAAGGTAGATTACGTCGTCCTCGTCATTACGCGCGACAGGCTTGTTTGTGGGAACAACAACAACGGAAAGTTTGTAAATTTTATCAAATTCGACGGCTTCGGTATCCGCCGTTCCGGTCATGCCTGAAATCTTTTTGTATAATCTAAAATAATTCTGAAAAGTAATTGTAGCCAGAGTCCTGTTGCGCTGGGCGATTTTAATTTTTTCTTTTGCCTCTATCGCCTGATGAAGTCCGTCGGAATAACGTCTGCCGTGAAGAATACGCCCCGTAAATTCATCGACAATTTGAACTTCCCCGTCCTGCACGACATAATCAACGTCGATATGGAAAAGTTTGTGCGCTTTTAAACTTTGGGTAAAATAGTGAATGTACTCAAAGTTTTCTTCGTCTACTATCGCTCCCTGAATAAGATTGCGTCTTTTAAGCAATTCCTCGATAGTAGCCTGCCCCTGATTGGTAAAAGAAATACTTTTATTTTTTTCGTTTATCTTGTAATCGCCTGTAACTGTTTCCCCTTGTGTTTCATCGGGGTATTCGCCGTCGGCTTTTTTTTCAACTTCTTTAAGAGCGCCTACCATTTTGTCAACTTCGGAAAATTTATAGGTGTCGTCTTCCGCGGCTCCCGAAATAATTAACGGAGTGCGCGCCTCGTCGATTAAAATTGAGTCGATTTCATCGACAATACAATAATTATGTCCGCGCTGGACTCTGCTTTCCATATCGCGGTGCATATTGTCGCGTAAATAATCAAAACCAAATTCATTATTAGTGCCGTATGTTACATCGCGGCTGTAATTTTCTTTTCGCTGATCATTTTCCATGTGGGAAAGAATCGTGCCGACGCTGATACCGAGGTAACTGAAAATGGGCATCATCCACTCGGCGTCGCGGCTTGCAAGGTAGTCGTTTACGGTAACAACATGAATACCCTCGCCGGGGATTGCGTTAAGGTACGCCGCGGCGACAACCATCAATGTTTTGCCTTCGCCTGTTTTTAACTCGGCAATTTTTCCGGTATGCAGGACAATGGAGCCGAGAATCTGCGTATCGTAGGCGCGCTCGCCAAGAGCGCGCAGTCCCGCTTCTCTTGCCAGCGCAAAGGCTTCGGGCAAAATGCTGTCCAAAGTTTCGCCTTTTTTATAACGTTCTCGGAAAAGGGCGGTTTGGCGCGGAAAATCCTCCGCGGGAAGAGCCTGCGCCCAGCTTTCTTTTTCGTTTACTTTTTGAAGTATAGGCATAAGGGCTTTCAAGTCGCGTTCATTTTGCGAACCAAAAAGCGCCTTAATGAATTTATCAAACATAAGAACAGTTTATCTGAAAAACGGGGACTTGACTAGATGTTTGGATATTTTCATGTTATATTTAAATTATGACGATAGAAAAAACCGTAGATATTCCGGATGATCGGCGGATTACAATTGAAGTTCCTCGCGAAATTCCGGCAGGACGGACAAATGTTATAATTCAATTCCCTGCTCAGAAGGACACGCGCCGTACAGAGACTGTTAATAAAAACTCACCTACTCCTATTACTGATAGACTTGCCGGCTGCCTTGCCGGAATCGGCGACATAAATATTGATGAAATACGCGAAGAACGGCTGGCAAAACACTTAAAATGAGCATCTTTATTGATACCAATGTTTTATTGGACGTAATGCTTCGCAGGGATGAATTTTACTCTGATTCTCTGGCTGTCTTTGATATTGTTGAAACAAATGATATCAACGCTTTTGTATCCGCTATTTCCATGACTAATATTTTTTATATTCTTAAGAAATTTAAAAAGAACATTAACGACGTGTACTCTCTTATGGACGATTTGTCAGCATTGTTCAACATAGCTCCGGTAACTGAAAACATTATTGCCAATGCGGCTGCGCTTCGATGGAAAGATTTTGAGAATGCTGTACAATTTGTGTCTGCACAAGAAATAAATGCCAAGTATATTATTACCAGAAATAAAACTGATTTTGAATCTTTTGAGATCCCTTGTTTAAGTCCTTCTGAATATATTACGCCGTTTCGTAATAATGAATAAATAGCAAATTTTCATCAAACAGCGTTCTCATAGCAGGTCGCTTCGACAGGCTCAGCGCCCCTTGTCCTTGACCACAAAATAAATACCCTTTATAGTAAAAACATCAATATGAGAGACACTCCAATAATACAAATCTCACATTTACACAAACGCTTTAATCTGGAAGCGGGATTCTTTGCCCGTTACGGGCGTTTTGTAAACGCCGTAAACGACATTTCATTTTATATCGATAAAAATGAATCTTACGGACTTGTCGGCGAATCGGGGTGCGGAAAAACTACTACGGCTAGAATGTTGGTGCGAATGTACGAGGCGGATTCGGGAGAGATTTTACACTACGACGGGGATAAGCCTGTCGCGATAGCCGAATTGAAAAAAGAGACGTTAAGGCAATACCGCGAAAAGGTTCGCTATGTTTTTCAGGACCCGGCAAGATCGCTTAACCCAAGAATGAGCGTTTATGAGGTTTTAGTTTCCGGCTGCCGCCGTCCGTTGAAAAAGCGCGGAGTCAGCGAGAAGGAACTTCGGCAAAAAGCGGCGGACATTTTGGAAGAGGTGGGGCTTCAGGCGGCGGATCTTGAAAAAAGACCGTCGGAGTTTTCGGGCGGACAGCGGCAACGTATTTCTATCGCGCGCGCGCTTTTAATGGAGCCTGAAGTTTTGATATGCGACGAAGTTGTCTCCGCCCTTGACGTGTCAATTCAAGGGCAGATTCTCAATCTGTTACTCGACATCAGAAAAAAAAGAAATATATCCTTTTTATTCATAGCACATGATTTAAAAGTGGCGTGTTATTTCTGCGACAGAATAGGCGTAATGTACAAGGGCGAATTAATGGAAGAAGCGCCGGCGGCGAATTTGTACAGGGACGGACTTAACCCGTATACAAAGCTTTTATTTTCTTCAGCCGCCGGAAACGCGGAAGTTCCTAATACGGACAACGCAAAAGAACGGGAAAAATCCGTTACGGCGCAGATTACAGACGCGTCTTGTTCTTTCGCGCCAAGATGTTCAATGGCAAGCGAACGGTGTTTCCGCGAACACCCCGAATTAACGCAGGTGAGCGCGGGACACTCAATCCGTTGTTTTAATTACAAACAAAGTTAACACTAGCAAGCTATATCTTCTGTATCGATATTTTGTCTTTCGTCCGCTTTGCGGATGGCGACTTTCTTGAAGTATTCAAAATATTGCTTGTCCATTATAGCTATGTGGGTCAAAATCCAGTCTCTAAGGAAATGGGTAAAAGACGTAATGTTAATCTTTTTTCCTCTCTCATAATCCCTTATATTATCAATTACTTTTAATATAAAGTAATCATGCGCCTTTTTATGAGTGAAATAGCTATGGGATTTGACGGCTTTTAATATTTTTTCTTCTGTCGCAAAGTGTACTTTTATATATTTAACGGTTTTTTTAATAACTTTTCTAAAATAAGCCCTTTCCTCCTTTTCATCGCCTATGATATGATTGTACATATCATTGACCAGATTCAAGAGTTCCTTATGCTGATCATCAATCGACCTTATTCCTACCGAAAATGTTTGAGACCATGTGACTAAATTTGCATTATTTGTTATCATTTCGTTCCTCCTTCTTAATATTTTTAACTTTATTTATTTATATATTAAATATAACAATATTTATGTTAACCGACCATAAAATTCGACGTTAAATTTTGAATTGTTTTTTTATACAATTTTATTTTAAAAAATATTACGCTCACCCGCGCTGTACAAACACAGCCTCGCCTTTTGATATGTTTACAGACTTAAGTACCAGTTTAACATTGTCATTAGGGGTTACTTCTCTTTGCAGAGGGACTTGCGCTTCCAACGCAAGCGAAGGAATAATTACCGCCCAGCGGCTGCCTTTGTTTTCCAGAGCTACGGCATCCCAAACGGAATCTTTTTTATCGGATAAATAAACCATTTTCCAGTGGTTGTCGCTTGCCCTTTCCGCGTGGACAGAGGCGGTGGAAGCGGCTTCGCTGAACCCAAGCCGCGCCGAAACGTCGTCGGAAGAAAGGGGTTTATCTCCGCGCAGGAAGGTTCTTATCTGAATGTGGGCGAGTAAATCGGTATAACGGCGCAGAGGACTTGTAACCTGCGTGTAAGTATCAAGCCCAAGTCCCTGATGACGACCGGGTTTTACGGAAAGAGTGCGCGGTCTCATACATTTTCGCAGTTGCATGGAACCTGCGAAACCGTCTGTTACTTTCCCCTGCATTTCCACTTCCTGACTAATGTACGGGAAAGGCAGTCCTCTTGAAGCCGCCCAGTTTCCCGCGCCTTCGCCTGCGGCAATCATACATTCCTTAACTAAAAACGCGCTGTTGTAGTCGATTATCGGCTCTATTTTAACTTCATTGTTTTCTACGGCGATGTGGACGTCGGGAAGATCGATATTTACGGCTCCATGCGCGGTGCGGCGGGCGAAGATTTTTTGCGACAGTGAAAAAAGAGAGCGCAGCGCCGCGGCGTCTCTCTGCTCCGATTCGCTATTTTCATCCATTACCCTATCCGCTTCTTCGTATGTCATGCGCCGCACTTTTACGACAGAGGGGAATACTTCCGTATCCAAAACAATGCCGTTTTCATCGATTATCATTTTAAATGTTAACGCAAGCGACTTCTCGGAAAGACCGAGCGCAAACATGGGAATAGCGTCCTGCGCCAGCATGCGGACGGCTCCCTCCGGAAGATAAAGAGTAGCGCCCCTGTCGCGGGCTTCTTTTTCCTCAGGACTGTCAAAGGAAATGGAGGCGGCGGGGTCGGCGACATGAACATATAAAACGCTTTTGCCTTCTTCGGTCTCAACGGAGACGGCGTCGTCGGGGTCGTTGCTCCACGGGCTGTCAATGGCGAACGCGGGTAAATGGCAAAGATCGCGCCGTTGTTCTTCCGGCGGAGATGCGGGGCAAATAGCCGCGCTTGAGAGCGAAACGCCGTAGCGGACGGGGTGCGGATTAATCATTCTGCTCCAGAAGCTTGTTTTAAGAAGTAAGGAATGGGCGTCTTCCGGCGTTTCGCCTAGGGTTAAATCCCTCATTGTCCTGCTCTTTGTCGATTTTCCAAAGGCAAGAGCTTCAACATCCTGAAAATAACGCGCGTCTTCCGGCAATAGTTTATTTTGCTCGGGATTTTTTAAACACGCCTTTAACCGCTCCAAAAACTGCATTCGCTCGCCTGTCTCTATGCGCACGGCGGCTCTCTTTGATTCTTCGGCGGTTACTTCGTCCTTGCTTCGCGGAGTAATCTCGTCAATTTCACCGCGAAAATACAAACCGTCTTTTAGCGCGCAATACGCGGCGTAAGCGGAAGACGGCGTGTATTCACTGCAAATAAAACCTGCTAAATCTTTTAATGTTAACGCCGCGCCTTCGTCGGATAATAATTCCCACGCCTCGCGGATTGACGGCGCGGCGGGACTGTTAAGATCAATCTCGCTGAAATTCTTTACAGTACCCGTATGGAGCAATTCGATATCTTTATCACGGACTTTTACCTGTTCGCCGTTCTGCAGAGTAATTGAAAATTTCCCATCCGCATGGTCTTTTACAATCGCGGGTTTGCTTTTGTAAATGACCAGCGCGCCAACAGAAATCATTCAAATATTATATACTAAATCGCCTCGACGTATAAGCACTCTTTCAATTCTTTTGCGTGATTTCTTATTTTTCTTAACGCCCTTTGTTCAATCTGACGGACAGATTCCGGTGAAAGATCAAGGTTATCCCCTATTTCTCTTAATGTTCTGCGTTCACAGCCGCCCAACTGATAACGATGACTTATAATGTGTTTTTCGTTTTCTTTTAACTTGTTTAGTATACGCAGAGTATCGTCATGAGACGCTTTTTTCATAAGGTCGCGCTCAGGGTTGTAGGTATAATCTTCATGAATATCCACCGCGCTGATAGTTTCATCGTCGCTGATAATTTGTTCCAAAGACGAAGAATCAATGGCAATATTCGCAAATGAATCGACAACCTGAACGGAAATGCCAAGCTCTCTGGCAATGTCGGAGTTTCTTGGCTGGTGCATCAAACTTTGGCACAGAACATTATATGTGGTTTGAATCTTGCGCAGAGTTTCTTCTTTACGTTGAGGCAGGCGGACAAGACGGCGTTTACTCGAAATGTAACGGCTTATAAACTGCTTTATCCACAAGCTTGCGTATGTGCAGAAACGCACATTCTTTTGGTGATCGAATTTCTTCGCCGCATTAAGCAAACCCAGATTTCCTTCCTGAATCATATCCATTTTTGAAATTCCGGGTATATTGAACATTCCGGCTATTTTTACGACTAAACGCAGGTTTGAATTAACAAGAGTATGAAGCGCGGCAGTATTTCCTTCCTGTATCTGTTTTGATAATTCCACTTCTTCCTGAAAGCATAAAAGGGGAAATACCTTTATCTGCTTGCAATAAGTATCAAGCAAATCTTCGCTGTCTTTTTGCGTTTTTTTCATAATAAATACCTCCGTGCCAAATGGCAAAATATTCAATAATTACGTAGCAAGATCCGTGCCAAGTGGACGCTTATTTGATTATTTTTTTTGTAATTCTTTATCAGATAAGGAATTACGTTGAAAAATACGGTAATAAATAACCTCATCATTCTTAATGTGTATAATTTTTCATACTATCTTAATTATTTGTGTATAGAAAATGTTATCTTGATATGGTAAAGTGGCTTATGGATTACGGCATTACATCGGCTGAAAAAAACGGAGATGCTTACTATTTTGTCCAATGGTCTCCCCTTTCAAAAGCCGACCGCCATGATATTATCACCAAAGTCCCGTCTGTTGCCGGAATTTTTGAAATTTACTGGATGGACGAAAAAAACCGCCTAAGGTTATTTGTCGTTGGAAAAACGGATTACGGCGGACTTAGGAGCGAAATAAGGCGGCTTACCGACCCGGAATTATGCAAAAACGACGTAAAAGCGCAAAAAATACTGGAAGAAAGAGAAATTTGGTATCGTTACGCCCCGACAGATTCTTCAAATGTTATGGCGGACGTAATTTGGTTCTTTATGCAAAATTATTTTCCCGATAAAACTACATTTAAACATTCAGGACGTTATGAAAATATATTTTTAAAGGAATCCGCTCCGGACAAGCTAATGTGGGTCCCATAAAAAAATGATTGAATACATTATCCCTTCTAATATTGACGACAGAATACTGAATCGCGCGGCGCGGACGATTCAAAACGGAGGACTTGTCGCCCTGCCGACAGACACAAGCTGGAGTATTGTCTGCTCGATTAAATCTCCGCAGGCAATAAAAAAATTAAGAAATCTTTCAGGTGAAAGAGACGAGCGGCACTTTACCCTTCTTTGTTCAAACATTTCCCAATTTGTGGAAGTTGTAAAATTGGACAATACCCGTTTCAGGTTGATTAACCGCCTTTCCCCGGGACCTTATGTATTTATTTTGGAAACATTGTCAGGAACGGAGAAATTTCTCGATATCCGCCGCCATGAGCTTGGCATCCGTATTCCCGATTATCCTGTTCCAATTAAATTAATTGAAACGCTTAAATCTCCGCTTTATTCAATAACGGCGAAAAGGAGCATGACGGGAAACAATGACCCGGACGCTCGTCATATAGAGGAAACAGATACGGAACTGCCGCCTATCCCCGAAGAAGAACTTTTTGAAAGCGGTTGGGAACTTGACGACATTGAAGGCTTGGATCTCATTCTGGACAGCGGAGAGGAACGGGAGCGAATTTTTTCCACTATTCTTGATTTATGCGCGGACGAGGTAAAAGTCCTGCGTTACGGCGCGGGTAAATGGCCTATTTAAATTTCTTGAGAATTCCGTAAAACCTATGTATATTTAATTAATGGTAAAAAAGAATTTAAACCATAGAGTTAAATTTGTTTTTAGAAGAAGGATTATTGTTATATTATCCCTTCTTGCGCAAATTCTACTATTCTTTCTTCTGGTAGCCGGAACAGGCATATATATAAAATATTCTTATTGGGTTCTTACGGTTCTAAGCGTTATTGTCTGTATTAATATAATGAATAAACATGAAAAAGCGGGCTTTAAACTTACATGGATTTTTATAATTTTACTGTTTCCGCTTTTTGGAGGAATTCTTTATATTGTTTTAAACTTTTGGTCTAACCCCAAAAAATTAAGAAGGGCTCTTTTTGGAAACATCGCAAACAGCCGCGAATCTTTTTATCTTCATGGGAATCGTCTTGACGATCTTGTAAATAATTATCCAGATTTCAGCTCACAGGCTCATTATTTGCAGGAATACGCGGGCTTTCCCGTGTACGGAAACACAAGACAGGAATATTTTCCGTCGGGTGAAACTTTTTTTAACAGAGTCCTTGAAGACCTTGAAAAAGCCCAAAAATATATTTTCTTGGAATTTTTTATTTTGAAAGAAGGGCAAATGTTCAACTCGATATTGAACATTCTGGAAAGAAAAGCCGCCGAAGGGCTTGATGTTCGCATAATGTACGATGACATGGGCTGTTTTTTTACTTTGCCGTCCAACTTTCCCAAAATCTTAAATCAAAAAGGAATTAAATGTTTTGTTTTTAACCGGTTCAGACCGATTGTATCGTCATTGCAGAACAACCGCGATCACCGAAAAATTATTTCGATAGACGGCAAGATAGCTTTCACAGGCGGGCTTAATCTTGCCGACGAGTACATTAACGCGGTTGAACGCTTTGGGCACTGGAAGGACGCCGCGATAAAAATTGAGGGGGACGCGGCATGGTCATTAACGTTAATTTTTTTACAAATGTGGAATCTCGGGTTTAAGGAAAGGGAAAAAGATAATTACGCTTCGCTTTTCCCCGGAAAAAACAACGGAAGTACGGAAAACGGCTCGTACAGGAATTATAAAACATGGGGTTATGTACAGCCTTACGCCGACAGTCCTATTGATAAAGAGAACGTAGGGGAACATGTATATATCCAAATAATTAATCACGCAAAAAAATATGTTTATATAAACACCCCGTACCTGATTGTAGACGACAATCTTCTTTCCGCATTAATACTTGCTGCAAAAAGCGGCGTCGACGTACGCATAATAACCCCTCACCGCTGGGACAAATGGATTGTAGCGATTACATCGCGTTCATATTACCGCAGACTTATTAAAGCCGGCGTAAAAGTTTATGAATACACGTCCGGTTTTAATCACGGCAAAACTTTTGTTTCCGACGATAAAATAGCGACTGTGGGCACGACAAACCTGGACTTTAGAAGCCTTTACCTTCACTTTGAATGCGGCGTGTTAATTTACGCAAGTGAAACAGTCGCCGCCGTTAAAGAAGATTTTTTACGCACTCTGCCCGGTTCGCAGGAAATCACTCTTAAAGAATGTGCTGAAAAAAAATTCAGAAGCGTTGTTTCCGATGTGCTGCGGATATTTGCACCGTTGATGTGATTTCCAAAGAGATCTACCACGAACCACACGAACACTCACGAACCTAGAGAGATGGGCGCAAAATACATAGATTAGTTTAAGACGAAAGCGGGGGCGCCAAAGCGTGACCTTGCTTATTTTTATCTTATTGGTATACTGTAACTATGAGAGTTCCGACAATTTATCTTGAAACTACAATTTTTAACTTTCCCTTTGCCGATGACGCTCCTCAATACCGAGCCGATACATTACAATTGTTTACGGAGATAAAAACCGGGAAATTTAAGCCGTTCACGTCTGTATATGTTACACAAGAATTGGAAGCTGCTACCGATACTAATCGTGAAGATCGGCTACGGCTAATTAAGGATTATGAAGTGGAAGTGATCCCTGCTAGTGATGAAGCGGAACGGCTTGCAGTGGCATACATCGAAGCAGGCATTATCCCACAAGCCTATAGTACTGACGGCTTTCACATTGCGGCGGCTACGGTCAATGGTTTGGACTTTATAGTCAGTTTGAATTTTCGGCACATCGTAAAACGGAAAACTATTGAAGAAACAGAATTAATAAATTTCAGAGAAGGTTATAAAAGAATCGGGATTTATTCCCCTGCGGAGGTTATAGACAATTATGAAAACTTTTGATGATTACCTGAATGATCCCCGGATTAAGAATGAACCCATGGGATTACGGATAACCCATGCCATGCGGTTCAAGGTACAGGACGATACGGCAAGCATGACGGTAGCGGAAAGAACCGCTTATTATAACGAAGGGACAAAAGCAGCCTTTTCCCGTTTAGGCATAACTCCAAAATATGCAAACCCCTATCGTTAAGACAATTGATGATTACCTGAAAGACCCGGATATTGCTAATGAGCCGCAAGCTCTTAGGGAAATTCACGCAATCCGTCTAAAGATCCACGATGAACGCAAGGAAATGACGGCAACAGAATACAATGCTATTGTCCATCAGAGAGCCGCTCATTTCTTTGCATCAGACAATTTGATCTATAAAATCAGATAACATTGGGCATACATCTTAAACGCACATTAAGTTAGGTATAAAAAAGTAGTGGCACTCGTGCGTGTACTCCGATGTACTGCGGATATTCGCGCCGTTGATGTGAACCGCCGCTTTACATATCTTGCTTCTTTAGTATTCGCTCAATATCCCTGCGTGAGTAGATGATTCGGTGAATTTCAATTTTTTTATTATCTACTACGTAAAAAAGAGAATAATTGTTAATATGTAAAATCCTGTAATCGTATTTCAGTGTTTCAGAAGATATATGTATTTTGAAGTTCGGTCATTACTTCATCGTGGGTATACCGCTTTTTTACCGATGCAGCCTGATATTCCGCTTCTTTTAGTTTAAGATAAATTTCAGATTCAAAAAGATTCTGCTCGTATGCCGCCAAACTCATCACAACCATATCACCTCGACCATTTTTAGTTAAAAAAACCGGCGTATTGGTTTCATGCACCAATCGGGAAATATCGCTGAATTTGTTTCTAAGATCAGAAACAGGACGAATTTTAGGTATTACCGGCATAGACTCCCCCTAAGGAATATTTATCATAATTATAGCCGTTATTGTGCTAAATGTCAAGATTATTTTTTTGAGGAAAGCGATGAGAAGATAAATAAAATAACGGCGACGGTGAAAGGGTTTGAAATTATGCTATTGGTACTTCTGTTTAAAATGTAATGCTTGTATGAAAAGAGAATTTATGTTATAATAAAGGTGTATGAAAAATAATAATTATGTTGATCAATTATTAGAAGCTCTCAAACAGGCAGATCCGTATAAAGTAATATTATTTGGATCGTATGCCAAAGGGACTGCTGATGAAAATAGCGATATTGATATGGTTGTAATTTTAGATAATAATGATGTCGCAAAAACTTATGAAGAAAGACAAAATAAAAAATTGTATATTAACAGATTGGTAAGAAATATAAATTATAAAATAGCGTTGGATATTTTGGTATATTCAAAAGAAGAATATCAAATTGTAAAAAATTATGGAAATTATTTTATTGATGAAATTGAAAACACCGGGAAAATAATATATGAAAAAGCAAGTTGAGGTATGGATTAACTTCGCTGATAAAGACATATTAACTGTTTCCGAAATAATAGAAAACCCGAATTTAACAAATATTGCGGCATTTCATTGTCAACAGGCAATTGAAAAATATTTTAAGGCTTTTATATTGGGAAAAGAAAAACCGTTAATGAAAATTCATAATTTACTGGCATTATACGGAACAATAAAAGAAATTATTAATTTTCAGCTTGATGAGGATTTGTTGTCAATTATAAATGATATATATATTGAATCAAGATATCCCGGAGAAATAGGGTTATTAGATGACGGTTCAATGCCGACGATTGAACAAGCAAATAAATTTTTTATTTTTGCAAAGGAAATTGGAGTAAAAATAAAGAATGAATTGTGAATTAAGCAGAGAATAGATTTATAAATACAAGCGAATAGGCGGGAATTTGGGGAATTTAGCGGGATTTATCGGGATTAAGAATGTAAAGGCTTTGCATATAGTGTAATTGAAAATTATAGTTCTTCACCCATAAGCGCTGCAATTTCTTTTGCCATCTCTATTGGGTTTTCTACAGGCGGTGATTGCCATTCTGCAATAGCGGTTTCAAGTTTGCGACGTTCTTCGGCTGGCGTGTCGTCTTTTATTTTTAGAGTTCCTTTTTCAAAATATTTAGAATGCCACCAAGGTTGTACTCTCACCATTTTTTTGCTCCCAAAAGATAGATTAAAGCCCTGCCAAGTTCCTTTGCCATTTTCCGTGCCGATATAACGTTTACAAATTCATTGAAACCATCAGCAACAAATTCTGCCGGACATTCCATGGCATTTTTAGAAAGCCCTGCTCCAATATCGGCAACATCTTTCTTTAATTTTACTAGAACATAGCTTTGAAGTCTAGCACAAAATTTATCAACAGATACTTTACCATGTTTTTCTGCAAGCTTCCGAGCTATTGCGTGACCGAATTCGTGTGTTACATTGTCGAGACAGTTTGTCCCTGCCGGAAAGTCGCCTTTTTTGACAAGGGAATTAAAATACTCCCTAAACTGCGGTATGTGCGCAAACCAATTTCCGTTCAACCTGATTTCTCCAGTGGCTTCAACTGTTACAGCAAAATCAGCATCTTCCATTGTATCAAAGTCAGCTACAATTCCGGGTACTGCTTTCCGAGCCAATGGGAAGCGTTCAACGACATGTTTTGTTTTTTCAAGAATCATTTCCTTTACTTCATCCGGTAGACCTTGAAGGTCAATATAACTGATTCCGATTTCGGAGAACTTTTTCTTTATTTCCTCACTGTCTGGAATGCGTCTTGCTGTAGCATCAACTTTAGGTGGACTTGGTATTTCATTCGTAAACCCTGCCGCACTCGCCTTGTAATTGCGTTCCGAATCTGCGAGTTTTTGTTTTGCCGCTTCCTGCCGTGAAACCCTCCCCGGCTTACTATTAAACGCAGGATCGACACCTTTAGGAACTTTCTCAACAGTGCCTTTGCGTTCGTTGAAAAAGGTTGTGTATTCTTCGGGCGGCGCTTTAGTTTTTATTTTAATAGTTCCGCCGCCAGTACCGTCTGCCCGTGTCGGAACCGCAATGCCCTCGGCTTCGTATTTTTTCCGTTGGCTTTCGGTTACAGCGCGGGTGTAGCATTTGCAGCCCCAGCCGTTTGGGGGAAAATGGGAATCCCAAAATGGATCATCTTTTGGAAGCACAAGACCGTCCCAGCGTTCGTGTTCTTCACGATGTTTGACGCTGGGACCGATGCGGTACATTAGATACGGGTGCAGATCGCTTTGCATTGTTCGGTCGTATTGCCCTTTTTGGTATGCGGAGCGCATATTTACACTGTAGATGGTTTTAAGCCTGCGGTCGCTGCCGAGTTGTGCGTCAACTGTTTTTCCGGTAAGCGGATCTTCCATTTTTTTGCGACCCCACCAGCCTTTTTGTTGAAGCGTTGGTTTTATATTTTTTTTGAATGACTCAAAAGACTGCCCTTTTTCAACAGCCTGAATTACGGCGTTATGCAAATCGGAAAGTACGTCTATCTGCATGGCTTTGGCGACTGTGAAAGCGGTGGCGTGTTCTTCGTTCCATACGTCTTTGTAAGAAAAACCAACCTTGAGATTTTTATTTTTTATGTAGTCCAATGCGACTTTTGGAATTATGTCTGCCATTATTTGATCTCCGATACGGCTTCATTTACTGATATGCTTCCGTCCATAAGTCCGGGAAGCATTGCGTCTCTTAATTCCGCAAGGTATTCATTTTCCCTGTTGTTCAGATAATAAATATGTTGTTCAAATTGAGGCAGAAGCAACATCAGGAAGTGCGATATTTCGTCTTTGTCCATCTGCTCAATTTTTATTTCGCTCTTGTTTTTGGTTAGCGTTATATATTTTTCTCTCTCAAACTCTATGCCCATATTCTTAAAAACTGCTTGATTGTTCATTGTGTCGGTTATTTTATTACTGTTCACCAAGTCTTCCGCAAGAACATCTAATCCGTTTTGTTTTGCAAGATTTTCATTGATTGTAATTTTAAGCTTGTTTTTATCTTTTACACATCGGTTTATGTCATTAGCGATTTCTTTGAAAGGTCTATGCGTTTCTTTACGCTCTACCTGTTGAATATATTGACTTGGACGTAGGCTATATTCATTTTCTTTTATTTGAATTATATGTATAGTCGCGCAAAATTCAAGTTCGCGCCCTTTTTCCGATATGGACTTCAATATTTTGTCGATATGTTCTTGTGTGAATATATTTATTTCTTTTTCATAGACACGCTGATAATGTACATCACCTTCGCCCCTCTGTTTTCTTGTTTCTGTTCCATGAAAATTACAACAATCAATAAATATTATTTTTTCATTCTTTATAGTTTTGTCGAAAACCATTATACAAGTGCCGATACTGGTACTTTCAAACATTCTATCAGGGAGTAAAATAATGGCAGAGATTAGTCCTTTTTCAATAAGATTTTTTCTTATCTCTTGATTTCCTTCTAATACACCAGTTGGAAGAATAAAGGCTGCTTTATTTTTAACTTTACCCAACACATGAAGAATAAAAGCGTAGTTTGCGTTATTTTTTGACGGTATCCCAAATTCAGAAAACCTGTCATCAAATAATGTTCCAGACGGAGGATTCCACGGTATATTGTACGGCGGATTAGATATACCATAATCGGCAATCAATTCTATATCATTTACTTCTTTGACAGTAGAAAAATTATCGCCTTTTGTTAATTGGAAAATATTAAATCTTTTTTGTTCTAATGCGTTACCATGAATGACATATCCTTGAATGTTTCTTACGGCAAGATTAAATAATAAAAACGGAATAATTCTTTCATCTAATTCTTCACAGATAAATTTATTATTTTTATTTTTTAACCAGTGTTGGATTGTTAAAGCTCCAGAACCAGCGCAACAATCATATACCACGCCGTTTTCACTGTTTCCGATAACAGCGGACAACAGTTCGCCCAGACAAGCCGGAGTATAATCCTGTTTTTTCTCTTTTCTATCCGCTTCGTAGAATTGCCAGATTTTCTGTAAATAATCAGTCTCAAAGTCAGGGCATAATGGAATGTATTTTTCAAAGGTTGTAGTTTGTCCGCCCATCATACTGTCAAAAAGTTTTGCTGAAAAATCTGCAACGTCTTCAGCGTCAAAAGCGGATAGTATGTTGTTGTATAGTTCTTTTAATTCCATTACTTCTTGTCAAACTCTGCGCTTCCGAGCGCTCTTGCTTTGAATGTCGCCACGGCGATGCATTCGGCGATTTTATCCGGCGCCCAACCGGTAACCAGTTTTGTCAGTTCCTTTTGGAAGGACTCAAAATCAACAGCAGCGTCAGCCGCTTTTTCAATCACGCTTGCGATCTCGTCGGAGATTGCGACATAACCGTTTCCGTTTTCAGCGTCCAGTTCGTCAACGCTGTCGGAAGGTTCATTGTTTGCGGCGGAGTTGAGCGCAATTTTCCGAGCCGAATTTAAATCGTCAAGATTAGTAGAGGGGTCTTGCGGATAGGAAGATTTGCCGCCGATTACTTCGTCTTCGGGATCGGGTTTGGATAGACCGATAAGCGAGCGGACTTCATCAGCTTTGACTTCTAACCCAAGCGGTCCCAATTCTTTAACCGCCGTAATTATCTGCTCGATGTTTTTTTCATCGGGTTTGAAAAGGTCTATCTTGGGGTATTCGCTCTGCTCGCCAAAGTTAAGGTTTATGTAAGGAACGGTCAATGCGGCGTTCAACGTATCGACAATCTGCTGAATGTCGCTGTCGGCAATATCGTCACGAACTTTTTCGTGGGTCTCGCTCTGCGCCCTGCTTGCGCCTTCGTCTGTGGTCATGGTCTGACCAAGTACAAGTTTGCTGATTTGTTTGTCGATCCAGTCCGCCATGTTGTTATAGACGTTTGACTTTTCGCCGGTGCTTTTGGATTCGATAATTTCAAGCTGTGCGCTTTCGGGAATGATAGCGCCGAAATCCTGACCGATGGCGGCGACCGCTCTTTTAAGCGTAACTCGATCCTCTTCGGTGAATTTTTTGCCGTATTTGCCGATGCGGATCGGATAGCCGTAGCGGTCAATGAACGCCGCCCAGCTTGTTACGTTGTAAGTTTTGAGCATCCAATAAAATAACGCCGGAAGCGCAAGCCCTGCGGTGATTTGTTTTCCGCTGATTAAGTGCGGCTCGTGTACGACAAATTGAAACGGCTTGAGCGGTTCAAGATCGTTTCCGTATGGAGCGCGTAACATAAGATTGTCACCGGTTTCCCTGTCGTACTGAAACCAGCGGGGGTCCCGGAATTTGTACGCTTTCGGTTTCCACGGAACGCTTCCTGTGTCCCAGATAATTTCATTGACGGAAAAACCTTTGCCCAGAGCGTCAAGCATATTGCGGAGCAATGAACGAAGTTTTGCGCTTGAGTTTTTAACGATGTCACGTTCTACCGCCTCGGCAAGTTCCTTTTCTTTTTCGCCTTCGCCTGCCGGAATGACTTTTATCTCAAGTCCTGTAATAGCGTCCTTGCGTGTGGAAAGCACGGAGCGGTAATGCAGATCACGCAGTTCAATATCCTGCGACAGTTCCAAATATTCGGCAGGGCATTCGCCACGCCTGACATCGTTGAGAATTGTCGCAAGGCGTTCCGGCGTTAAACTGTTCAATAGCGAAAAATCGCCCCAAGGGTGGCGGTTTGTATATTGAACGGCGCTTGCCTGTTCATCGCTGTCGCTTGAATTGGAAGCGTCTTTTTTGTTAAACCGTTTTTTTATATCCTCTATCAGTCCCACGGGTCTTTACCTCCTGTTTTATATCTGTTAGGTGTTTGTACTGATTCGTATGTCATAGGCTGGTAGCCTTTTTCTTCGTCATTGTCAGCGGCGTAGACCGCCATAAGTTTCGCAATCGCTCCGTCGCCGTGCCGCCGTTCACGGATTCCGCCGGAACGCTCAAGCACGCAGGGAACGCCCGCTTTAATTCCGACAACTCGAAAATCCTCACGGATAGAAGCGTCATCGGGAATGGTAGTTGTAGCGTCTTCCATTCTCATTTTTAGTTTGGGAAAATTCTGTGCATACCAGCCCATTGTGATCATTACTTGACTAACATAGCCCGGATATTCCTGTGCGGCGGACTCGGCGATCTGCTGTCCATTGCCACGGGAGT